>OLRE01000113.1_pt1 | contig 95014 bp, 89 predicted proteins | sample 1672461 | NCBI WGS metagenome assembly OLRE01 (sample SAMEA3136688, study PRJEB25190) | human gut metagenome | biome: human gut; feature: human-associated habitat; material: faeces | place: Austria | collected 2013
CTTTTGTTTTTCCCTTATTTCCGGATCGACAGATCCAGCAGCGCGAGCGCTTCGCGCAGGCTGGCATAGAAGCCTGCTGCCGTGCGCGGCAGGGGCTTGGATTCCTGATACCAGTCGCACTGCTCAAGTTCCGTGCTGCCGAGCGTCCGGGCAAGATTTCCGGCAAGACCCATCGCCTCGGCGTAGGGCAGGATGCGGTAAAAATACTGGCTGTCCTGTGCAAGCCGTGATTGCAGCTGGCTCTGCGTGACGCGCCGGAGGAATTTACGGTATCCGAGCGCCTGCGCGACGATCTCATCGCCAAAAGCCGTGCGTTTGCCGCCGTGGAGCGTCAGAACGCCGATCAGCACTTCACAGGCCACTACCAGCAGCACCGCAAGCAGTCCCTCGCCAAGCTGCGCCAGCATCAAAAGCGCAAGCGCGCAGACTGCCGCCAGCGCCACGACCGGCCGCTTGCCCTGATAATACGCCGAGGGCGCATACTGAACCACGCCGAACAACACGCCGCCGAGCACAAAAATCACGACCAGCAGCAGCCAGCGCACAAAGCCCGCCGGGAACAGCGGACTTGCCGCCTCCGCCGCAGCCAGCGCGCCGGCCAGAACGCCGAGCGCACGCATGATGAGCGGATTGCCGCTGTTTTTTTGATACAGCCGCTTCGTCCAATAGCGCCGCAGGACTTCGTCGGCTTTCTCCGCCGTGCGCTTGTACAAAAGACTCGCGCCCTCGCACACATCGCCCTGCGAAAAGAGCATCTGAAACAGCTTGACCTCTGCTGGGCGGCGTTCATTGCCCATATCAACACGACGGCGCAGTGCCACGCGCGCGTTTTTGCCGCAGAAGATTGTTAAGTATCCAAGACTTGCCCAGTGGCATACGAGCATATTGAACTGAATCGGTCCGCCCGCCAGCAAAAACGGCATATCGCACGGCAGCGCGGCATCCGGCGGGAGCATGCGCGAGGCCACGCGCACCGGCGCACTGCGCAGCGATGAGAACCAATAGCCAAACGCCAGCGCAAGGAACAGCAGGATAAACGCCATGCCGACCCAGCTGAACGAAAGTGCGGTATACGCGCCGGAAAAATAGGCCTTGTCCAGCGTAAGGGTCATTTCCAGCGATTCATGATCCTTCAGTCCCGTCTCAATCACGCCCGTGATACGCGATTCGGAGATGTCCAAGTCGATATAGTCAGAGATCACATCGCCGTAATAGCCGCTGGAAAAGGCCGGATAGCTTTCAAACGGCTTGGGAAGGGTGACGGTAAAGACATATTTGGAGATGGGATAGTCCCATTTTGCGCTCAAAAGCGGAAGCCGGAGCGTCTGCACGCCGTCCGCTTCGCTTGCAAGCCCAGAGATTGTATACATGACCGTAAATGAGCGTGTCCCGGTAAAGCCGTTCGCATCGCTCAGCACGAGTACGGGGCAATCGCCGTCGGTCTGCTTCTGCGCGTTATACCCCGCAACAGAGGCCTTCTTTGCGCCCGGGCTAAGTGGAAACCGCAACTGCGTCTGCGCGCCGCTGATCTCCAGCGTAAAACTCTGCGTGACCTGGCACGAACCGCTACCGGTCAGCGTGCAGTCTGTTTTCATTTCGGAAATAACGGGCTCTGCTGCACAGACGCCTGTGCAAAGCGCCAGCAGGCACACCAGCAGGAGCAGCAGCCGCTTCATACAATCACCTCTTGTGTTCATTTGCACTCAATTTACCACAAACGCGCCCATTTTGCAACCACGGCCCGAAAGCCGTTCTTTTTTTCCCGCTGCACTTGGCTGGAACATTGATTTTATGATACACTGTCAACAGAACGTTTTTGGGGAAAGGACGGATCTTATGACACTTCGTGACACCGCCGATCAGATCATCCGCGCAAGTCTTCGCGCCGTGCAGCCAGACGCTGCCGTAGCGCGTGCACTGCAAAGCTTTTCCTGCTCTGGGCGTGTCGTACTCATTGCCATCGGAAAGGCCGCGTGGGCCATGGCAAATGCGGCGTGGGCCGTGCTCGGCCCGCGCATCACGTCCGGCGCAGTCATCACCAAATACGACCACAGCCGCGGCCCTATCGGCCCGCTGCGCATCTTTGAGGCCGGACATCCGGTGCCGGACGAGGCCGGGCTCCGCGCCGCGCAGGCCGCGCTGGAACTGACGCGCGGCCTGCAGGAGGAGGACTGCGTGCTGTTTCTCATCTCCGGCGGCGGTTCGGCGCTGTTTGAGTCTCCGCTGGTGCCGCTTGCCGAGTTGGAGGATATCACCGGCCAGCTGCTGGCCTGCGGCGCGGATATCGTGGAGATCAACACGATCCGCAAGCGGCTGTCCGCCGTCAAGGGAGGGCGGTTCGCACTGCATTGCCGCCCGGCATCGGTCTTCTCGGTCGTACTGTCGGATATCATCGGCGACCCGCTCGACATGATCGCTTCCGGCCCTGCCGCGCCGGACAGCAGCACCTGCGCCGAAGCGCTGGCCATTGCGCAGAAATACGGGCTGCGCCTGTCTGACGGAGCACTGGCCTGTCTGCGGACGGAAACACCGAAAACACTGCCGAACGCTGTTTCCCGCGTGACTGGCAGCGTCCGTGCACTCTGCGATGCGGCGGAGCAGGCGGCGCAGGCGCTCGGCTACCGCTGCATCCGGCTGACGGATTGCCTGAACTGCGAGGCGCGGGAGGCAGGCCGCTTCCTCGCTGCCGTCGCACGGACGCACGCCTCGCCGTCTGAGCCGCTTGCATTCCTTGCCGGAGGTGAGACGGTCGTGCATCTGACCGGCGCCGGGCGCGGCGGGCGGAACCAGGAACTGGCGCTGGCCGCTGCGGAGGGGCTTACGGGACTTACGGAGGCCGCCTTTTTTTCCTTCGGCTCCGACGGAAGCGACGGCCCGACCGATGCCGCAGGCGGCTTCGTCGATCAGGACAGCTTTGCCGCGCTCCGCGCCGCCGGACTTGACCCCGCCGATGTTCTGCGGCGCAACGATGCCTATCCCGCGTTGGAGCGCATCGGCGGCCTCATCCGCACCGGCCCCACCGGCACAAATGTCAACGACCTCGCCATGCTCCTCCTGCCGCGCCGGAACTAAGCGTCCGAATTCCCTTGGAATGGGAGGCTTGCGTGCATGCTGTTCCCGTTTGTTTCTCATTCAAAACGCCCGGGCTTGCTGGAAGCCCGGGCGCTTGTGTTAGATTCCGCCTGCGATATAGTGTTTGCGTTTATTCTCCTCCACGCGGTCTTCAATGGCGTGGGAGGCCTTGTAATAGCCCTTGCGAATCTCGGCGGTAATAAATTTCACCAGCACGATCGTCAAGCAGACTGCCGGCATGATCGCCAGCAGTGTTCCCAGCAGCAGGTACAATGCCGCGTAGCTTTCCGCCATGCGCGCGGCGTTTTCCCAATAGGGGTAGATCACACCGTTCGTCGTCATGGCGCGCTTTCCGAACGCGCTCATCACGGAAATGAGGCTGGAGACAGAAAAGCGTCCGGTATTCTGGACGATTGCGCCGCTGCCGATGGGGAATTTCTCCGTCATAAGCTTTTTCGCAAAGCCCGAAACGGGGTCGGGCAGGACGATCTCATAGCAGTCGATGGGCAGTTCCGCCATGGCGTTCAGTGCGCTGTAACTCATATAGATCATGGCTGTGGACGTGCTCGAACCGCTTGTATCGCCCGAGGCTTCGTTCCCGGCAGCAAGGGCGGCGTTCGTCGCAAAATCGGACTCACTCTGCACGACGCCCGCGATGGGGAAAGTCCGCCCGTTGATCGTAACCTCCATTCCGGCTACGTCACTGCTGCCGAAGAGGTTGAACGCCGTCTGCGCATCCAATACGACGCGGTCGGCCATGTAATCCTCGTCCGAGATATAGCCGCCGGACAGGAGTGTCAGCGGGTGGAACAGGAAATAGTTCCCGCCCGCGCCGACCGCCGTGACCGTCACGCTGCCGGGCGATTTGCCGGAGACGGACAGGCTCGTCCGGCCGCTGTAGGCATCGGTGTAGAGACTGCCGCCCTCGGGCGCTTCCATGGAGTTCTGCACGAACTCGTTTTCAAGCTCCGCGCGGAACGAGCGGATATCGTCAAGGGTCTTCGTCTCTGTGGTAGGCAGGAATGCGGAGATCTGCGCAAAGCGGTCTTCGCCGTCACCGCGCCAGACATCGGCAGCGGACTGCGTGACGAGCATGCCGCGCACATGGCCCAGCAGCACGAAGCAGACAATTGACAGAGCCGTCTGGATCAGGCACGCGATCAGGAGGGCCAGTTTCCCTCCGTGGAGTCTCGGCAGCCTGTGCCGCCGTTCAAACCGGCCGCGCTGCTTCATCCGTTATCCGCAAGCCGCACCTGCTTGCCGGCCTCCACGGGCTTATTGCTGGTCGTGATGATGAAATCGCCCTGGCTGATGCCGGAAACGGCGGCGGACTTATCGTCGCGGGCCATCTCCTGCACAGTGACGCGGGTGGCGATATAACGGCTGCCGAGCGGCGAGTTTTTCGACTGCAGGACATAGACGAATTTGCCGTTGGAGTCTTCACGCAGGCCCGAAAGCGGGATGAGCGCGTCATAATTGGCACTCTTCTGGCCGATGGAGAGCGTGATATTCTGCCCGGCCTGAATGTCGCCCGTGAGCGTAAAGACGAGGGTACGGCTGCCGGAGGACTGAGAATTCGTGATCTGGTCGAGCGTCGCAACCGCGTCGCCGCCCCAGAAGTTGACGAGCTCGGCGGTATCGCCGACCTTGACCTTCTTGGCCTGCTCACTCGTGACGTCAATTTTGACGGTAAAGCCCCGGTCGGTCACGTTGATGGTCGCAAGCGGCTGCTCCTCGCCGCCGATGGACTTGCCCGCAGAGGCGCTGATGGACGCGATGGTGCCGGACACGCTGGACTTGACCTCCAGCTCGTCGGCATTCTCGCGGAGCTTATCGACCTCCTCCTGCTTGCGTTCAATGGCCTTCTTGGCCGCTTCCATGTCGATGGAGGACGAATCGCCGAGATTCTGTTTGAAAACAAGGTCTTCAAGGGTTTTTTTCGTAGATTTGACTGTTTCAGCCGCGGAAGACGCGCTGGTGAGTTTGTCCACTGCCGTCTGTTGATCGGTGATCTGCGTGTCAAGCGCCTCGCTCTGGTTTTCCAGAGATTCGATGGAGCGCTCATAATTGCCGACGATGGTTTTTGCGGTGCTCATTTCACTGTTGGCCGCTTCAATTTTATCGTTGATTGTCGCAACTTTTATCTTATCTTGCAAAATGAGCAGTCCCTCTGTTCGCGGGTTCTCATAGCCGTAGTAATAAGGAGCAAGTTTGGCAAACGCCTCACGATATTTGATTACGGTTTCTTCTGTCGATCCAGATGGATTCTCAACCGGATTTCCTTCTTTATCATACTTTGCAGATGTACTGTTCCCTTCAATTCGCTTAATCATCGAAATGCCTGATTCGTCCTCATAGCACTCTTTCATAATTGCGAAATCATTGTCACACAATGTACTAAACGCCGCAAATATCTTTTCATATCGCGTAAGGTTCTCTATATACTGTTTATCTTTCAATATATTGTCTATTTCAGTTTGATAATACGATGCGTTGCGGCAATCTTTATAAGACAGCGGAAGTGATTCCAGCAGCTTTTCTTTTTCCGCTTCCAGCGACTTCACCGTCGCTTCGTGCTCCGTGACCGTTGCCTGTGCATCTGTATAATCTTTTTCGCCTTTGATCTTCGTAAGCTGATTGTCAAGCGTGGTCTTCGCCGTCTGAAGTTCTTTCAGCTTCGCTTCGGCCGCCGCCTTCTGCGTGGCAAGCTGCGAAGCGTCCATGGTGCTGTACTGACGGTAAATCGCAAGCGCTTCATTATAATCATCGCGTGCATTCTGCACGTCGCGGTTTTCCTGCGCCGCCGTATTTCCGGCTTCGATCAGGCTCTTGTCGTAATTCTGCTGCAGCGTTTCCAGATCAGTCTCGGCCTGCTTCAGTTCATCCGAATCCTCCGCTTCCAGCACGAAGAGGGTATCGCCGACGTTGATCTCCTGGCCGGTCTTGACCAGCACGCTGGAAACCTTGCGGGTCTGCTTGATCGTGACGTTATAGACCTCGCTGGCCTCGACGGTACCCTGGCCGCGGATGCGGGCGTTGATCGCGCCGGAGGACACCTGCTGCGTGGCGACCTCTGGCAGCGAGGCGTTCATGATCGTTTTTGAGAAAAAGGTCAGCACCAGCAGCACGGCCAGCAGGATGATGGCCGCGGTTTTGACCCATTCGCGTTTTCTTACACCGTTTTCCATATCTCGTTTTCCCTTATCCTTTCACAGAGCCAGAATGTGCGATACCCTCCACCAGATATGCCTCGCCGTGCAAAAACAGCAGAAGGCCGGGGATCATGTAAATGACAGCGGCGGCGAAGGCAATGCCGATCTCACCCGCGTTGATGCTGGACAGGAACATCGAAAGCGGCTGCTTTTCAACGTCGTTGAGCAGGATCAGAGGCTGCTCAACCATGTTCCAGTTGTCGATGAACACAAGGATCGCAATAGAATAGAGGGCGCTTCGGCACTGCGGCAGGCAGATGTTCCAGAAGATGTGCCACTCGTTCGCGCCATCGATCTTGGCCGACTCAATGACGGCCATGGGGATGCGGCGCATGAATTTGGTGAGCAGAAACACCGAGAACGGCGCGAACGCGCCGGGCAGGAAGATCGCCCACCGGGTATTGAGCAGGTGCAGCCAGTCACTGACCAGATAGTTCGGCACCAGCGTGACCTGATACGGCATGAGCATCAGGATCACATAGAAGAAAAACAGACTGTCGCGCACCTTACCGCGCCAGCGCGTGAAGCCATAGGCCGCAATGGACGCGACCATCAGCTGTGCAAAGACGATCGGCGCGGTTAGAATCACCGAGTTCCAGAATTTCAGCAGATAATCCGGGCTTTTGAGCAGAACCGTGAAATACTGCGTGAAGCTGACCTTATCGGGGATGAATTTGAGATTGATGGTCTTGGAGATATAACTCTTGCCGTCGTTGGCGTTCTCGAAGACCTGACCGTAGCTGGCCGTGATTTCGCTCTGGGTCATGAACGAATTTGTAATCGTCAGAACCGTCGGCAGGAGAAACAGCAGCGCGAACACCGCGCAGAGTACAAAGCATGTCGCACGGGAAAAATACCGTTTTTTCTTTCTCATCCCTCCACGTCCTTTCCGAAGATGTTCTCCACAAAGAACAGCAGCGCAATGAGAATGACAATGACGATCGCCAGCAGCACCGCCGCGGCGGAAAGCCGCTGATAGTCGGCGGAGTTGAACATATTGTTCATGAAATGCTGCATCATGTAAAGCCCGTCATAGGGATAATTGCCGGTCAGAAGATAAATTTCCCGGAAGACCTTGAACGAGTTGATGATGGACAGGATCGTCACGAACAGCACCGTCGGAGACAGGTACCGGAGCTTGATGTGGAAAAACTGGTACGCCGCCGATGCCCCCTCGACCTCCGCGACCTCGAGCAGTTCGCGCGGGATATTGCTGAGTGCGGCCATGAACAGGATCATGTTGTATCCGAGGTTTTTCCACAAAAACAGCACAACAATGACGACCATGCAGTAATCCGATTTCAGCCAGTCGATCTTGTCCGCGCCGAACACGGCCAGAAATTCATTGACGACGCCGTTATAGTGGAACAGCACCTGCCAGATGAGGATGATGGACGCGATGGGCACCATCATGGGGCTGAGGAAGAACGTGCGGAACTCGCTCTTGAGCGGGATGCGCGCCTCGAGCATCAGCGCCAGTCCCAAAGACAGCACGACCGCCAGCGGCACGGAAAGGCCGGTAAACGTGAACGTATTCCTGACCGCGATCTTGAACGCGCCGTTCTGCCAGACGTTGATATAGTTTTTGAGACCCGCGAAGCTGTGGTCGGTCAGACCCGCGGTGAAGGAATAGTAGACGACGATCAGGAACGGGATGATATAAAACGCCAGCATACCAAGAAAGCTTGGCCCGGAGAAGCACATCGACGCGAGAAAATCGCGCACTTTGTTATTCATCCGCGTCCAGAGCCCTTTCCCGGACGGTCTTGTTTCATATTTCCCGCGTGACCGGAGAGAAAGCTTCTGCACGTTTTTCGTGTCTCCTTTGCGTTGGAAAATGCTCATAACTCCCGACTGCCGGCGCAATCGGGATGTATCGGCATTTTCATTTCTGGGTGGGAAATCCGCATGTACTTACGCACTTGTTTGTAGGGGCCGATGCCCACATCGGCCCGCGCAGAATGCACTGTTTTTAACGGAAACCTTCGGCTAATTCGCAGCTTCCCAATGGGCCGATGTGGGCATCGGCCCCTACAAAAGCTGTTTCGCAGTTGCTTCCCCCTTGCCGCGTAAGGCGCGGCAAGGGGGAACTTTTATTGTTGTTTTACCGCTGCTCCTGCACATACAGGTTCACGCGGCTCTGGATCATGCTGGCAGTGGTCTGAACATCCTTGTCTCCGGCAAAGTAGGCGGCGACCTCATCGGTGATGATGTCGAGGATCTCCTGATCGTAGTCATAGACGCTGCGCGTGTTGTTGATCACGCCCAGGATCTGGTCAATGTCCTCCTGCGTCAGCGCATAGACATCCTTATAGACCGTTTCGCCGTTTTCCATGGTCTCATAGCTGCCCCGGATGGCCTTGTCGGGCTCACCGTCGCCGTCCCAGTCGACCTGTTCGCCGTTTTCGTCCAGCTGGTACTGCTCGGTCATGATGTCGGTCATTTCTGCGTCAAACGCGGCCTGACTGATGGGGAAGCCGTAATAGTAATTGTTCTCGTCTATCGTGTTCATCTTTTTGATGATCGAGCAGACGAAGTCCCACGCGGCGTCGGGGTATTTCGTGACGGAGGAAATGGCCATCGGCATCTGAAGCTCGAACGAGCTGCCGGAGCCGTCCTCGGTCGGATAGCCGGTAAAGGTGATCTTGTCGCGGATCGCGTAGACGTTCCAGATATAGGAGTCAAAGCTGTACATCCCGGTCGTCGACATGAGCTGCTTGCCGTTCGTGATGCGGGTCGCGTCAGATTCCCACATCGCGTCGTCAACGGCAATATCGGCGGAGGAAGCATAGGCAATCGCGCCGTCACCGTCACTGGTTTCTGCCGGGAAGGAATTGCAGAAGGCCAGCAGCTGCTGGAACGCCTCGGAGTCAAACTCGCACTTGCCCGTCGTCCAGTCGACGAAAGCAGACAGGTTGCGGGACAGGCAGTTCGACAGAGCCGTGTTCTTCGTCCAGCCGTCAGAGAAGACCGTTGCGCCCTCCTGCAGCTGCGTCATGGCGTCCTGCACGGCGGCAACGTTCCACGTGTCGTACTGGCTTGCGATGGAGCTCAGCGCGTAGGCCGTCTGCACGGAGAAGCTGGTGGGCAGCTCATAGAGCTTGCCGTCCTTTTCCAGCGCACTCATGACCTGTGGGACAAAATAGTCGCGGCTCAGGCCGTTTCCGCCGTCCATGAAGGTATTGAGGTCGGCGATGACGCCCTTGGCGGCATACTTATCAATCGGCAGGTTGCTGGTCAGGAAGATATCCGGCACGCTGCCGCTGATGATCTCGGTGGTGAGCTTGGTGACGCCGGCATTATAGTCGTCGTCGGTCGCGTACTCGCTGTAGTCGACGACATTGATGCGGTACTCGTCGTTCGTCTTGTTGTATTCGACGATCATGCTGCGCAGGTTCCAGTCGAGATACATGCACGCGAGCGTCAGAACCTTCTTTTCCTTGATCTCAGACGCGTCCACACGGTGCAGGACGATCAGCTGATAGGTCGTGGGGTCGGTGCTCCAGTCCTGCATGAGGGCGGCCACGCGGCTGTCGGAGAGCATGGCATAGCCCGACATATTGTTGGTGTCAACGTCGCAGGCCAGCCAGTCGACGAGCTTCTCCTTCGTGTCCGTTTTGGCGGCATAGCCATAGATGTTATTATTGTAGGTGTAGTAGAAGTCATAGGCATCGTCGCCCGGGAGGATGCTCCCCACGTTGGACGGCAGCTTGACCTTCTCGCCCCAGTCCTTCGTTTCCAGATCGATGGGGACGAAGTACTGGCCGTTTTCATCGGCGGCATTCACGTCGTCCGTGTAATTGTACCACATAACGCCAACCTGCTGTGCGTTCAGCCGGCACAGACTACCGTTATACTGGCTGCCGTCGAGCTTGAACTGCACGTTGCCCTCTGCATCGAGGACGTAAATATTATTATAGTCGCTGACGTAGAGATTGCCGGCGGCATCGACGGCGAAGGAGCTGAGGTTGCCGCTCATGCCGTCCTCGTTGTCCTCGTTGTTCGTGTCGGAAAGGTCGAGGCTGGCGATCGTGCTGCCGTCGGCAGCGATGTGCATCAGATACGAGCCGTTGATGTCCGTGGAGGGGTAGTTCCACTTGCTGTCCGTGTTGGGGTCAAAATCGTCGGGCAGCTCATACTGCGTCGCATAGACGTTTACAAGCATCCAGAGCGTGCCGTCGTCAGAGCCGATCATGTTGTAGCAGTTGACGCCGCCCTCCGCGCCCTCCGGAACCTCCGGCAGCTGCAGGTTGGAAAGCTCTGTGCATATGCCGGTATCCGGGTCAATGGTCAGAACGCCCAAGCGGGAGTCGTAATACGACCAGGTTTCGCCCGTGTCGGGGTCAGTGTTGGTGATTTCTTCCCCCTGCATGCTGGCCGTCAGATAGAGCGTGGTGCCGGCGGCGCAGATCTGGTTGACGTACTGCACGCCGTCCGGAACGGCAAGGTCGAAATAATCGGCCTTATAGGCGTATTTTGCCGTTGTCTGGGAGGGCTTGGTCTGGTCGATCAGAGAATTGCCCGGATCGGTCTTGCCGGGGTCCTTCGTCTCGTCCTTCGAGCAGCCCGCAAACAGGCCCACGATCATCAGCGCCGCAAGCAGCAGCGCAAGCATCCGTTTTGTTTTCATGTAATACTCCTTTTCATTCATGCCCAATGTCCATAATCTATATCTTGTGCTGACGCACGGTACAGGCGGCCTACCTTGCCGTCTGTATCATACCAAAACAAAGACGTAAAAAAAAGACCGGCGTTGCATTTTTCATATTTTTTTAAGAACTGGCTTCGCCGCCCGGCAAAGCCTCCCCTTGTCATGCCCCGCATGATAAGGGGAGGTGGCATTTGCGTCAGCAAATGACGGAGGGGATTTGCTGCAAATTACAGAGGCTCTGGAATCTGCTACGTTCGAATCCCCTCAGCCCCTTCGGGCCAGCTCCCCTTGTGCCCAAGGGGAGCCTTGGTGCGGGCAAACCTTGCCGGGTTTTTTGTAACTGCCGCTTTACTCCGACGGCATTGTCTCTGCCTGGATAGGCAGGATGACCTCCGCCGTGAATTTTCCATTTTCCGTATACCGCCGGAAGCCGCCCGCCATTTGCGTCATGATCTTCGCGCAGGTGCGCAGGCCGATCTTGTTGGACTCGATGCGCCCGGAAGCGGGATTCACGCTGTTGGACAGGCAGATATGCAGCGCACCGTCTTCGATCAGCGCCGCAATGGCAACGGGCTTAGCCGGGTCTGCGTACTTTCGGATGTTGTCGAAGAGATTGTCGAGCACCCGCTTCAGATACATCACATCGGCCTCGATCTGCACCTCCTGCTGCGGCAGCAGCAGCTGCACCGTGAAGCCCTGCTGCTGAAGCTGAACGCGGCTCTCACCCAGCAGCTGTTCGAGAAGCAGCCGCGCGTCATAGGACTCCATCTGCATGGGCAGTTCCTTACAGCCAAACAGCAGCGAATACCGGAACAGTTCGTCTGTCAGCGTCTTCAGCTGCTCGGCCTTGCCATAGGCAGCGTCCAGAAAGCTTTGCAGTTCTTCTTCCGATCGATACTGTCCGTTTTTTGCCAGATCAAGGTAGCCGAGCAGCGCCGTGAGCGGATTGCGGATATCGTGCGACATGGCGGTGATGAGGTCGCTGTTCTGCTGAAGGGCGCGCTGCTCCTCGCTGGTCTTGCGCAGGAGCGACAGGCGCATCTGCTCGACGCTGGCTGTGAGCTGTGAGATCTCGTCGCGGCCCTTCGGCTCCAGCTGCAAGTAGAGATTGCCCGCGCCGATGGACTGCACCTCCTGCGAGATGGCGACGACCCTGCGCGCGACGCGGCGGTTATACGCCAGCAGCGTCAGCGCCAGAACCGCGCAGCCCAGCAGCAGCGAAACGATCCACAACAGATCGTAGAGCCCGGAATCGGAGTTGTCGTAGATCACAGCGTAAAACGTGCCGTCGCGGAACACGATGGGATAGACGACGCTGGCCGTCTGCTCCTTGAGCGAATACGCATCGACTGCCGCGGTGTCCGCGCCCCACCAGCCGATCTCAAAGATCTGCCGCTGATCATGATACAGCATGATATAATAGTCTTTTTTCGTCTCGCCCCAGCGGGCCAGCATATCCGTGTCGCGCGTGGAAACGCCGTTCTGCCGCACAAAGGACTGAAACTCCTGCGCGGCTTTGTTCGTGCGCTTTAAAATGGCCTTCTCGCTCATATACTGGCGCTCGATGATCTGCTCTCCCGTAAAATCCGCCAGCAGGCAGACGCACACGCCCAGCACCAGCCCCAGCAGCAGCACGAACAGCGGCTTGACGCTCAGCGAGACAAATCGCTTCTTCTTTTCAGTCAATCTGATAGCCCTTTCCCCAGACGGTGCGGATCAGGCGCGGATTCGCCGGATCCTCCTCCAGCTTCTTGCGCAGGTTCACGATATGCACCATCACAGTATTGTTTGACGCCGGCATATACGTCTCGTGCCAGACCGTCTCGTAGATCGTGCGCACCGGCACGACGCGGCCCCGGTTCTCCGCCAGACAGTGGAGAATGGAAAACTCCGTCTCCGTCAGCTCCAGCGGCTGGCCGTTTACCAGTACGCGGCGGTTTTCCTCGTCGAGCACGATGCCGGGCCGGAGCGTCCGCCCGCTCGATTTGCTCTTATACACCCGGTAGCGCCGCAGCAGCGACTCGACCTTCATCATCAGCTCCGCGTGCGAAAACGGCTTGGCGAGAAAATCGTCGCCGCCGGAATCATACGCGCGGCGCTTGTCGCCCTCCTGCGTTTTCGCGGTCAGAAACAGGACCGGGGCCGTGGAATACGACCGGATACGGCTGCACGCATCATAGCCGCCCAGCTCCGGCATCATAATGTCCATTAAAATGAGATCAAGCTCCGGGTGCTGCCGAACCTGCTCGACTGCCTCCGCGCCTGTCGCGGCCTCCAACACGGTATAGCCGCCTGTCTCCAGCAGGATCCGGCAGATACGCCGGATATCCGGCTCATCGTCCACCACCAGAATGCGGATCGCCTCTTCCATGGCTACTCCCTCCTTTTGTGGCGCTATTATATCATACTTCCGCAAGCTTCCGGGCGGAATTAAGAATTTTTAAGACATTTTTTCTTCCGCGCACCAAAACCGCGTGACGAAACCGGGAAAGCGTGCTATACTATAATAACTTGGGTGCGGATGCAGCTGGGAGGGGCAGGACTCTGCCAGCCGCATCCCAATTTTCGCAAAACGATCCCACCCGACCGTGGCCAACAGCCCTTAGGAACTGCAAATGGATCTTTTATATACCGACAATCGAATCGTTGTCTGTCTCAAGCCTGCGGGCGTTTTGTCCACTGATGAGCCGGGCGGTATGCCGGAACTGCTGCGCCGGGCGCTGGGAGAAAGTGAAACCGGCTGCGTGCGCGTCGTGCACCGTCTTGACCAGCCTGTCGGCGGCGTGATGGTCTACGCCCGGTCGCGCATGGCCGACAGCATTCTGTCACGGCAGGTACAGGAGCATGAATTTGAAAAGGACTATCTTGCCGTATTGGAGGGAATTCCGGACGCGCCGGAGGGCGTTCTTGCCGATCTTCTTGCGCGCGACGCGGCAGCAAAACGCACCTTCGTCACGCACACCCCCGGCCCGGACGCGCGGCATGCCCGGCTTTCATATCGGGTGCTTGCCGTGAAAGATGGGCGCGCACTTGTGCGCATCCGGCTGGAAACAGGACGGACACACCAGATCCGCGCGTAGTTTTCTTCCCGCGGCCTGCCGCTCTGCGGCGACCGGAAATACGGTGCGAAAGCCGATGGCCCGCTCGGCCTGTGGTCCTATCAAATTGCTTTTTTCCACCCGCAGACGAATGAACACCTCATCTTTACGCATGACCCGCCGCAGACCGAACCGTGGCTTGCGTTTTTCGACACCCTGAAAGAAAAATAGGAGGGCACCATCCCCATGGCAGCAACAAAAGCAAATTCGATCGTGATGACCGAGGGCAGGCCCCTGCCGCAGATCATCCGCTTTTCCGTCCCGCTGGCGCTGACCGGCATTTTACAGCTGCTGTTCAACGCCGCTGACGTCATTGTTGTCGGCAAATTTGACAGCAGCACGGCCCTTGCCGCCGTCGGCGCGACGACATCGCTCATCAACCTGCTCATCGGCGCGTTTATCGGCATTTCCGTCGGCGTCAATATCCTTGTCGCCCGCTATCTCGGCTGCCGGGACGACGAGCGTGTCTCCCGCTCCGTGCACACCTCGGTCGTGCTGGGTCTGGGGCTTGGCGTCGTGGTCTTCCTGCTGGGCTTTTTCCTGGCCAGTCCCCTGCTGCGCCTGATGGATACGCCGGAGGACGTTCTGCCCCTGTCCGACCGGTATCTGCAGATTTACTTTATCGGCGTACCCGCGTCGCTTCTTTACAACTTCTGCGCAGCGGTACTGCGGGCCTTCGGCGACACGAAAAAGCCGTTTTTCTTTCTGTCCATCTCCGGCACAGTCAATGTACTGCTGAATCTGTTTTTCGTAGTCGTCTGCCGGCTCGGCGTGGCGGGCGTTGCGATTGCGACGGTCGTCTCACAGTATCTTGCGCTGGCGCTCGTGCTCATCTGCCTGATGCGGCTGGAGGGCTGCGCGCAGCTGGAACTCAAAAAACTCCGCTTTTACCCGGACGAGGCCCTGCGCATGATCCAGATCGGCCTGCCTGCGGGTCTTCAGTCCGTCATTTTCAACATTTCCAATGTCATGATCCAGTCCTCGATCAACTCCTTTGGCGCGGACGTGGTCGCGGCGAACACGGCGGCAGGCAATCTCGACTCGTTCATTTATACGGCCTGCAACTCCGTTTATCACGCCTCCATGACCTTTACCAGCCAAAATCTCGGTGCGGGCAAGCCGGAACGTATCAAGCCCGTCTACCGCGACTGCATCCTGACGGTTCTGCTCATTGGCGTGCCGATGTGTGCGTTGCTGTATTTCTTCGGCCGTCCGCTGCTCGGCATTTATATTGCGAAGGACGACCCTGCCTACGCCTCCGTACTTGCCAGCGGCATGGTGCGCGTAACGTATATGGGCATGACGTATTTCGTCTGCGGCATCATGGAGACGTGCTGCGGCATGGTGCGCGGGCTTGGCCGGAGCTGGATGCCGATGGTCGTGACGATCTTCGGCGCGTGCGTGCTGCGCATCATCTGGATCTACACGATCTTCCAAACGCACCACACGCTTGACGTTTTGTATCTGTCCTACCCTGTCAGCTGGGTCGTGACAAGCGCGGTGCATGTGCTCTGCTTTATTCTGATCTATCGCCGCATGATGGCGCGGTGGAACGCACATAAGGAGGAAGAAAATGCGAGTTATTGACATTGAAGACGTTGTCTACGCCATGCGGAACCAGACACAATTCGTCCTGCGCTGTGAGGAAGTCTTTCATGACAAGATCAGCTCTGCCGCCGCCGCAATTCTGAGCGCGCAGCCGCGCAAGCCCTTCGTCTGCCTGACCGGCCCTTCCGGCTCCGGCAAGACGACGACAGCGATGCGCCTGCAGGCGTATCTGAAAAATCTGGGCGTCAAGGTCTGCCTTTTGAGCATGGACAATTTTTTCCTGCCGCTTTCCGAACGTCCAAAGGACTTAACCGACTGGGAATCGCCCCTGTGCGTCAACCGGGAACTGCTGCTTGACACCATCGACCGGCTCTCAAACGGCGAGACGGTGCAGGTGCCGTGGTACGACTTTCCCAACAACCGCACCGGCGGCTATACCCCCATGCAGGGCAGCCGCGAGGCCGTTATCATTGCCGAGGGTATCCACATGCTCAATCCCCTGCTCTTCGACCCCATCCGCGACCGCGCCACCGGCATTTATGTCGCGCCCAGAACGCGCATTATTACCCCCGGTGACCGCATCATCCACCCCGAGCAGGTGCGCGTGGCGCGCCGCATGATCCGCAACTATCAGGGCCGCGGCAACTCTTTGCGTGATACCATCGTCCGCGCTGAGTCTGTCAATGCGGGCGAGCAGAAATATATCGCGCCCAACAAACCCAACGCCTCCGTCCACATCGACTCGTTCCATGATTATGAACTGTGCATTCTGGCAAAATACCTGCGTCAGATCCCACAGTTCGCATCCGATCTGGACGACGCATTCATTGAAGAACACGGCCTGACCGTCCTGATGGACGTGGTGCGGAGCCTGCCGCCGCTCGACACGCCGTATGTTCCGCGTGACTCCATCGTGCGCGAGTTCGTCGGCGGGAGCATCTTCCAATACTGATTCAAAGGAGAACACAATATGACCGTCGTTGAACGCTTTTTGAAGCTGGTTTCCTATCCTACGACCTCGGACGAAGCCTCCGAGACCTGCCCGTCCACCGCACGGCAGCTTGCGCTTGCACAGGAACTTGTCCGCCAGATGCAGGACATGGGCATTGCAGACGCACACGTTGACAAGGACGGCTACGTCTACGGCACTGTCCCAGCAAACTGCGAAAAGGACATTCCTGTCTACGGCCTCATCGCCCACATGGACACCTCGCCCGACGCGCCCGGCGAGAACATCCGCGCACGCATCACAGAGCCTTACGACGGCGGCGATATTGTCCTGAACGAAGAGAAGCACATCATGCTTTCTCCGAAGGAATACCCACAGCTGAAAAACTCTGTCGGCAAGCGCCTGATCGTCACCGACGGCACGACGCTGCTCGGCGCAGACGATAAGGCGGGCGTGGCGGAAATCCTGTCCGCCGCACAGCTGCTGCTTACATCCGAAAAGCCGCATGGAACCGTCAAACTCGCCTTTACGCCCGACGAGGAGATCGGCCGCGGTGCCGACCGGTTTGATGTGGCGGGCTTCGGCGCAGACTACGCTTACACCGTTGACGGCGGCGCGCTCGGCGAACTGGAATACGAAAACTTCAATGCCGCCAGTGCGAAAATCGAACTTCGCGGCAAGTCCATCCACCCCGGCTCCGCAAAAGGTCAGATGGTCAACGCCGCACTTGTCGCCATGGAACTGCACGGTTTGCTTCCGGCGCTCGAAACGCCGTTTTACACCGAAAACTATGAGGGTTTCTATCATCTTGTCGCCATGCGCGGCGAGACGGAGCAGGCAGAACTGCAGTACATCATCCGCGACCACGACCGCACGAAATTTGAAGCGCGCAAGGCTGTCATGGAAAAGGCCTGCGCAGAGATCAACCGCCGCTACGGCGCAGGCACCGCAGCGCTTACGCTGCGCGACAGCTATTACAATATGAAGGAAAAGATCGCTCCGTGCATGTTCCTGATTGAAAATGCAAAAAAAGCGATGGAATCCCTCGGCGTCACGCCGAAGGTCGTCCCCATCCGCGGCGGCACGGACGGCGCACGTCTGTCTTTTGAGGGCCTTCCCTGCCCGAACCTGTGCACCGGCGGCGAGAACTTCCACGGCCGCTTTGAGTACGTCCCCGCAGACGACATGGAGACAATCACAAATCTGCTGGCCCAGCTGATGTGGCAGCTTGCCGAATGATCTGCAAACAGAAAAAATCCGCCCTACGGCGGATTTTTTTATTCAGTAATCATGTCTGCATCCGCCATCAGAACCGTATTGTTCAAAAATTTCAACGATTTCTTCAATCCGTTGAAAACAGGCAGCGTCATTCATGTTTGGCTCATCCAGCGCAGCACGAATCTGGCAAAGCATTTGATAGCATCTCGACTGTATGATTTCTGCAGCCTGCTCCGGAGTCAGCAGTTTTTCGGAAACAAAGCATTCCGCCAAAAGTCTTTTTTCAAGTTGCCCCAGCAGTTGTTCACAGACTGACCGTTCCATCTCTGTCACGTCCTTTATTGTTTATTTTTCTTTTGCACTATTATAGTGCAATAATACTAAATAAATAGCATAAAATCAACACCATCTGCACGAAAACAGTGCAAGGGTGGTGTTGGTACGGATTTAGAATATAGTAAAGTCGTTGGTGCGGCAATCCGGGCCGCGCGGCTTGCACAGGGTCTGACGCAGGAACAGCTTGCGGCAAAAGCACAGCTTGCAGGCTGCGATCTGACCCGCAGTGCTCTGGCAAAAATCGAATGCGGCCAGCGCAGCATTTATCCAGATGAATTGAAGGCGCTTCACGAGGCGCTGCATATCCCTTACGAGTCCCTGCTGCAATGATAGCTGCAGGGACTTGTTCTTTCGCAGAATCGCTTAAGCAACCGCTGATTAGAGTTCCCCGATAAATTCCAGCACGCATTCGCGTAGACGGGCAATGCCCTCCGGCAGATGGCCGCCGGGGCGCAGGCCCATGCCGAGTTCGCGGCTGACAGCAGGACTGACAGGCAGGGTCTTCACGCCGCTCAGCTTGCCGCGGATCATCATTTCGGCCATCATGGAAATTCCAAGCCCCTTGCCGACCATACGGATGACCGTCTCGTCGTCAACATGGCAGGGGCGGATAACGGGTTTCACACCATATTTCCGGAATGCCGCACCTACGTCAATGTCGAACCGGCCGTAGGGCATCAGAAAATCCCGGCCCTCGAATTCTGTGATCGGGAACGTCTCGCGGCCGTCTGTGGGATAGTCCGCCGGTAAAATGGCGTACATCGCGTCGTTGTGCAGCGGCATCCAGTCGCAGGCAAAGTCGCTCTGCCGTGCAGCAAAGATCACGTCCGTGCGCCATGCCTCGAGCAGTTCAAACGGCTCGAGTTCATGGTCAACCGTCCGCAGGTCAACGTCGATATGCGGGCAGACGCGCCGGAACCGGTAGAGGATCTCCGGCATCCAGCGCATGGCGATACTGGCGTAGGCCGCGACACGGATGGTCTGCGCCGATTTTTCCGTGATCGCGGAGATCTGGTTTTCCAGCCGCGCATTCGCGCGCAGAAACTCGCGGATGGCGGGCATGAGCGCCTTGCCTTCCTCGGTCAGCGCAATGCCGCTATGGTCGCGCTGCACAAGCGTCATGCCGATCTCCCGTTCCAGACTGTCAACCAGATGCGTCAGCCCCGACTGCGTATAGCCGACGACCTCCGCTGCCTTGGAAAGACTGCCGAGATCAACAGCTGTCATTAAAATTTCGAGTTTCTTGCTGTCCATGCTTCATTCCTTCCTCATATCATCCGCTTCGCGTTCTGCACAACAGCGCAGTCTGCAACTACGCAAAAGCCCGTCATTCCTGAAAAAGCAAACCCCCGCCTGCCGTCATTTTTGCGGCCAGCGGGGCGTTTTTTATCCGTTCAAGCCTTCTGCGGCTCCATTGCGTCCGCAAGGGTGTCGGTGATGGCGGCGCGGAAGAGGCTGCCGGCGTTGTCGTGGACGATGTTCAGGGCTGGGGCCGTATGGTTCAGTTCGATCTTGCTGTCCATGTAGAGGTCGAGGTCGAGCATGAACACGCGTTCTTCCGTTGTCTCGCGGGTACGGTTGTTGACCTTGCGCAGCAGACCCGGGCCGGATTTGACGTTGGCTTTCGCGCCGCCGGGCATCTGGACAGTCGCGGTCAGTTCGTTTTTCATGAACGCCTGCTCCTGCGCGTCCTCGTCGCCCATGAGGCCCAAAAATCCCGGCGTGATAAGTTCCTTCCAGAGGCAGTCCTCCAGTCCGAGCGGCGCTCGGCGGAATGCGTTGACATACCGCAGACCCACGCGGGTGAACCACGAGGGATGATATGTCTCGATAAACACGGCGAGAATGCGGTCGAGCCGCTGGGCAAATTCCTCCCAGCGGGTATAGCCGTAGGTGGAAAGGGCGATAAAGCCCTTGGTGAGACTGATTTTCCACTGCCCCTCGGCAGAGACGAACTGATAGTTGTTGACCGTTCCCTGCGGAACAGGCTTGCCGTTCACCATCTGCGGCGGCAGCTGCTCGATCTTCTTTTCATACTGCGGATATTCCCGGCGGATGCGGTCCTGAAACGCGGCAGGTTCGCTTGCGTCGATGGACAGGATCTCCGGGAAACGAAGCTGACAGATCACCTCGACCAGCTGGCGCTTGGCGTAGATCATTCGTTCTTCATTGGAAAACATGGTTCGCACACCTTTCGTTGCTTTTCTTATATCATACTATATTTATCTGAAAATGCAAGATACTTGGCAAATCCGGCGTTTGGTGGTATACTGATTTTGTATCTCAATTCAGGAGGTTCCGGTATGGATTTTTTGCGGCTTCTCGCGGCGGGACGCTGCGGAGCGCTGGACACGTTTTTTTCTAGCCTGACCTATTTCGGCTCGGAGATCGCGTTCATGGCGGCGGCACTGCTGATCTTCTGGTGCGTTGACAAGCGGCAGGGCTATTATGTCTTTCTGGTCGGTGCGCTCGGTACGATCTGCAACCAGTTTCTGAAGCTGGCCTTCCGCATTCCGCGCCCGTGGGTGCTCGACCCGGACTTTCAGATCGTCGAAGCCGCCCGCGCGGACGCGACGGGCTATTCCTTCCCCTCCGGCCATACGCAGAACATCGTCGGCACGACGGCCTCGATCTTTGCGAGCCGGAAGGAAGCATGGGTGCGCATCGTCTGCGTCGTGTTGATGCTTCTGGTGCCGTTTTCGCGGATGTACCTGGGCGTTCACACGCCGCTGGACGTCGGCGTGGCCTTCCTGACGGCGCTGGCGCTGGCTGCGGCGCTCTATCCGGCGTTCCGGACGGAGGCTGCTGCGAAAAAGACAGTGCCATGGCTCCTGCTCGGTGCGGCAGCGCTGTGCGGCGGATATCTGGTCTATGCCTCGTCCCTCGCCCGATGCGACTGGCCGGCGGGCAGCGAGGACCTTTCCAATATCACGCACGGCCTCAAAAACGCGTATACCATGCTGGGTGCGCTGCTGGGCTTTTTGATTGTATACATCGCCGATGAGAAAAAGCTGCATTTTGACGTCCGTGCGCCGTTCTGGGGACAGGTTTTAAAGCTGGTACTCGGCCTTGCGCTGCTCCTTGGCATCAAGGCAGGGCTGAAGCCGGTGCTGGTGTCCCTCTTTGCAGGGTCGCAGGCAGAAAGCTTTGTACGGTATTTTCTGATTGTTTTGTTCGCGGGCATTATCTGGCCGCTTACATTCCCGTTTTTCGCAAAACTCGGAAAGAAGGGCAAAGCGGCATGACGGCAGTCTGGATTGTTCTGGCCGTTCTGCTGGCGGTCGTGCTTCTGGCGCTGGGCCTGTTTCTGTTTGCCTGCCGCCGCAGGCCCGCCCCGGATTTTACAATGCCTGCGGTCATTGCCAAATGGGGCCGTGCAGAGCAGACGGAGGAGATTTTCGCGGGCACCGCACTGATGCAGGACGCGGAGGATATCTTTTTGCCGTCCTATGACGGTCTGCGCCTACACGGTCAGCTATTGCAGCAGCCCAGCGCAAAGGGCACGATTCTCCTGTTCCATGGTTATCGCTCAAGCTGGATCATCGATTTTTCCATCGTTCTGCCCTACTATTATTCACTCGGATATAATTTGCTCGCCGTTGACGAACGCGCGCACGGCCAGTCGGAGGGCGTATATATCACCTTCGGCGTCCATGAGCGCCGGGACGTCGTAACATGGGCGCAATACGCGGCCATGCACTTTGGCCCGGATCATCCGCTGTTTCTTGGCGGGCTCTCCATGGGCGCAACGACCGTTCTGCTGGCGTCCGCGCTGGAACTTCCGCCGTCTGTCCGGGGTGTGATTGCCGACTGCGGGTTCTCTTCGCCGGACGCGATCATGAAAAGCGTCCTGCACGCGCATGTAAAATGGCTCCCGGCGGGGCCGCTGCTGGCGCTGATGGATGTCTGCACGCGCGCGTTCGCCGGCTTTTCCATCCGGGAGGCCTCCACGCTGGACGCGGTATCTCAAACAAAGCTTCCCATTCTGTTTCTCCACGGCACGGCGGACACCTTCGTCCCCTGCTCCATGTCGCAGGCTGCCTATGACGCCTGCACATCTGAAAAACAGCTGATTCTGGTTGACGGAGCAAAGCATGGCTACAGCTATCTGGTTGACCGCCCGCGCGTACAGGCGGCGCTTGCAGACTTTCTGGAAAAATACACATCCAAGGAGGCTATCCAATGAGACAACAGCATGAGATCACCACTTCCGGCCCGCTGCTTGGCAGCGACGGCAATCTGCTTGAGCCCGGCTGGGCGCGTTCCCTGCTCCCGGTCTATCGCCGCGCGGACATCAAGGCCAGCGCCATGCGCATCAAAGAATGGGATTATTATCTCATCACCGATGGCCATATCGGTCTGGCGCTGACCATCGCGGACAACGGCTATATGGGCCTTGACTCCGTTTCCTTTCTGGATTTCGACGGCAAATGGGAAAAAACGACGAGCCGCATGCGGGCGCTGCCGCTCGGCCGGACGCAGCTGCCGGAATCGAGCGCGGAGGGCGCCTCGGAAATTTCAAAGGGCGGCTATGCACTCACCTTTTATCACGAGGACGGGGCGCGGATGCTCTCGTTCCACATGGACAAATTCTTGGACAAGGAACCGATTGAGGGCATTGTCAAACTCACCGACGAGCCGGACGAGAGCATGGTTATCGCCACGCCCTTCGATAAGCCCGGCCATTTCTACTACAACCAGAAGATCAACTGCATGCGCGCCGAAGGCTGGATCGAACTGGGCAGCCGCCGGTATGAATTGACAAAGGATAAATTTTTCGCGGTACTCGACTGGGGACGCGGCGTGTGGACGTATCACAACACCTGGTACTGGGGAAGCGCCTCGGGCGAACTCGACGGTGTCCCCTTCGGCTGGAACATCGGCTATGGCTTCGGTGACACCAGCGCCGCGACGGAGAACGTGCTGTTCTACGACGGGAAGATTCACAAGCTGGGTGAGGTCAAGTTTGAGATTCCCATGGATGAAGACGGGTTTGAGGACTTCATGAAGCCCTGGGTCTTCACGAGCGACGACAACCGGTTCTATATGAATTTTACGCCGGTGCTCGACCGCAGCGCGTTCATGAGCGCAGGCGTCGTGCTGTCCGACCAGCATCAGGTCTTCGGCCATTTTACGGGCCGCATCACGCTCGACGACGGAACAGTCCTGCCCGTGCGCGACTTCTTCGGCTTTGCCGAGAAGGTCGAAAACAAATGGTAAACGCATGCTGACCTACGATCTGCGCTCCGGCGGCCAGCCGAAATATTACCGGCTCTACACCTGCATCCGAGAGGATATCCTGCGGGCAGAGCTCTTGCCGGGGCAGAAGCTGCCGTCGAAGCGGGCGCTGGCGGAGCATCTGCATATCAGCCTTGCGACCGTCTCCGGCGCGTATGAGCAACTGGTGGACGAGGGCTATCTCACGACGAAGCCGCGCAGCGGCTATTATGTCAGCGCCATTTCCCGCCTGCCGCAGAACACGCAGCCGCAGGTGCGGCTGCATATGCTGCCTGCCGACGCACCCGCCGCGCAAGAGCCTGCGGGCTACGGCTTCCGGTATTCCGCGCTGACCCGGCTCATGCGCGAGGTCATTGCCGACTGCGGCACGCGGCTGCTGGAAAAGCCGCCGCATTACGGCTGTGCGGAACTGCGCAACGCGATTGCGGAATACCTGCTGCGCTACCGCGGGATGCTGGCCCAACCGGACTGCATCATCATCGGATCCGGTGCAGAATACCTCTACGGCCTCATCGTGCAGCTGCTGGGCCGGGAGCGCATTTATGGACTGGAAGACCCCGGCTATGAAAAGATCCGACAGGTCTATGCAGCCAACGGTGCGGTCTGCGATCTGCTGCCCATGAGCGAAGACGGTATCCGCACCGGTGCGCTGCAAAAAACAAATGCGTCCGTCCTGCACATCACGCCATTTCACAGCTTCCCCACCGGCATCACCACATCGGCAGCCAAGCGCAGCGCGTATCTTACATGGGCGGCAGAGCGGAACGCAATTCTGATTGAAGACGATTTCGACTCGGAATTTTCTGAAAATAAGAAGCCGCTGCAGACGCTTTATTCCATGGACCGGCGCGGCTGCGTGATCTATGTGAACACGTTTTCGCATTCACTGGCCCCATCCATGCGCATGGGCTATATGGTTCTGCCGGAGCGTTTAATGGAGCGCTACCGGCAGATGCTCGGCTTTTATTCCTGCTCTGTTCCCCTGTTTGACCAGTATGTTCTGGCACGCTTCATCTCACAGGGCTACTTTGAGCGCCATCTGAACCGTCTGCGGCGGCAGAACAAGGGAAAATAACCATGGAAACCGTGCAAATTCTTCTGGATTTTTTGCACATCCCGTGTTATAACAATAATAGAAACTATTATTATATTTGAAAGGACTCTGATTTATGTACTGTGTCAAGAAAATGACCGAGGATCTCTACTGGGTCGGCGCAAGTGAGCGGCGGCTGAATCTGTTTGAAAACGCCTACCCACTCACGAACGGCGTGAGTTACAATTCTTATCTGCTGCTTGACGAAAAAACCGTCCTGATCGACACCGTGGATAAATCTGTCAGCGGTCTGTACTTTGAAAACGTTGAGCATGTACTCTCCGGCCGGAAGCTGGATTACCTCATCGTACAGCACATGGAACCCGACCATGCCGCGACCATCGGTGAACTTGTCCTGCGCCACCCGGAGGTGACTGTCGTCTGCAACGCCAAGACGCACACCATGATGCAGAACTTCTTCACATTCGACATCGACAGCCGCGTGCAGCTTGTCAAGGAAATGGATACGCTTACGACCGGTCGGCATACCTTTGCCTTCGTCATGGCCCCGATGGTCCACTGGCCGGAGGTCATGGTGTCCTATGACACAACTACCAAAACGCTCTACTCCGCCGACGCCTTTGGCACCTTTGGCGCGCTGAACGGCAATCTGTATGCGGATGAGGTGAATTTCCGGACCGAATGGCTCGCTGATGCCCGCCGGTACTATACCAACATCGTCGGCAAATACGGCACGCAGGTGCAGGCGCTGCTGAAAAAGGCCGCGGGACTTGAGATCGAGATGATCTGCCCGCTGCATGGCCCGGTCTGGCGCAAGGATATCGCGTGGTTCCTCGACAAATATATCCACTGGGCAACCTATACGCCCGAAGATGACGCCGTCGTCATCGCGTATGCCTCTGTCTACGGCGGCACAGAAAATGCGGCGAATGTGTTAGCCGCGAAGCTGTCTGACCTCGGCGTGCGCAATGTGCAGATGTACGACGTGTCCGTCACGCACCCAAGCTATATCCTCTCCGAGTGCTTCCGTGCCAGCCATCTGGTCTTTATCTCCACGACGTACAATGCGGGCATGTTCGTAACGATGGAGAATCTGGTTCACGATATCGTCCACCACAATCTCCAGAATCGCACCATCGCCTTAATGGAAAACGGCTCCTGGGCGCCGACGGCCGCAGGGCTGATGCGTGCGGAGTTCCAGAAACTTAAGAACTGCACAATTCTCGACGAGACAGTCACAATCAAGTCCACGCTCAAGGAGTCCCAGCTGGCGGACGTTGACGCTATGGCGCAGGCCATTTTCGATTCCATGCCAAAGCCTGCTCCGGCAGAGCATAAGGCCGACGCGCCGGTTGAAAAGAACGCATTCTTCTCGTTCTCCTACGGCCTGTTCGTCCTGACGGCCCGCGACGGCGAAAAGGACAACGGCTGCATCATCAACACCGCCGCGCAGCTTACCGACACGCCCAAGCGCATTTCCATCGCTGTCAACAAGGCAAATTTCACGCACGATATGATCCGCAAGACGGGTGTGTTTAATCTGTCCATGCTTTCGACCGACGCGCCGTTCGGCCTGTTCCAGCATTACGGGTTCCAGTCGGGCCGCGACGTGGACAAGTTCGCGGACGTCAAGGGCATGGCCCGCGCGACGAACGGCGTGTATTACCTGCCGTACTCCACCAACGCCTTTGTCAGCGGTAAGGTCACGCAGGAGATCGATCTCGGCACGCATACGCTGTTCATTGCCGACGTGACTGAGGCGCGCGTACTCTCCGACGCGCCGTCCATGACCTACAGCTTCTACTTTGCAAACGTCAAGCCCAAGCCGTCGGCGCTCAAAAAGCAGACCGGCTGGGTCTGCAAGATCTGCGGCTATGTCTACGAGGGCGAAACGCTCCCCGCTGATTTCATCTGCCCGCTGTGCAAGCACGGCGCAGAGGATTTTGAAAAGCTGCCGGAATAAGCGCATATTGACCGCGAAGGACGGACGCTGTCCGTCCTTCGCATGAACTTTAGAAACGGAAAGGAACGATCATCATGTCCCGTGTACTGGAAAATCTGGAACCCAAGGCGGTCTTTCATTTCTTTGAGGATCTGACCCGCATCCCGCACGGCTCGCGCAACACAAAGGCCATCAGCGACTACTGCGTTTCTTTTGCCAAGGAACGCGGCCTGTGGGTGTATCAGGACGCGCTTAACAACGTCATCATCAAAAAGCCCGCCTCGGCTGGCTATGAGGCCTCGCCCGCCGTCATTCTGCAGGGCCATCTCGACATGGTCGCGGAAAAGACACCGGAAAGCCCCATTGATTTCACAAAGGACGCGCTCGAACTGCGCATCGAGGGCGATTACGTCTCGGCAAACGGCACGACGCTTGGCGGCGACGACGGCATTGCCGTAGCCATGGCGCTGGCCGTGTTGGACAGCGATGTGATTGCGCATCCGGCCCTTGAGGTCGTGTTCACCGTCGATGAGGAGATTGGCATGGAGGGCGCGCAGGGTCTTGATTTCACACAGCTTTCCGCCCGCCGCATGCTGAACGTCGATTCCGAGGACGAGGGCATCTTCACCGTCAGCTGTGCCGGCGGTGCAAGCGCCAACGTCTCCATCGGCCTGACGAGCGCGCCCTGTGCGCTGGCCTGCGCGCATCTGACCGTCTCCGGCCTCATCGGCGGCCATTCCGGTCAGGAGATTGACAAGGGCCGCGCAAACGCAAATCTCCTGCTGGGCCGCGTACTGGACGCGATGCAGAAAAAACTCTCCTACCGGCTCGTTTCCGCCGCAGGCGGTCTGAAGGACAACGCCATTCCGAACGCATCCGAGGCCGTTCTGGCCCTGCGGGAGGAGGACCTTTCTGCTGCGCGTGAGATCGCGGCGGCCTGCGAGGCCGATTTCCGGAAGGAATACGCCGCAGCCGACCCCGGCGTGACCATCGCGCTGGAGCCGGCTCCTGCCTGTGAGCAAGCTCTGACGGAGGAAGCGACGCTGCGCGTCATTCACTTCCTGCTGCTCGTGCCGAACGGCATCGCAGCTATGAGCATGGACATTCCGGGACTGGTGCAGACGTCCTGCAACCTCGGTATTTTCCATGTGGAGGATGGGGTTCTGACAGCGGTCAGTTCGGTCAGAAGTTCCGTTTCGTCGCAGAAGCAGATGCTGCTTGTCCGCATCGACGCGCTGGCACAGCTGCTGGGCGGGTCGCTTCATGTGACGGGCGCGTATCCCGCATGGGAATACCGGCGCGAGTCCCCGCTGCGCGACAAGCTTGCCGCAGTCTATACCCAGCAGACCGGCAAGGAACCGAAGATCGAAGCCATTCACGCGGGACTGGAATGCGGCCTGTTTGCAGGTCAGCTTCCCGGGCTCGACTGCGTTTCCTTCGGCCCCGATCTGGTTGATATCCATACCACGCGCGAAAAAATGTCCATTTCCTCCGTCCAGCGTACATGGCAGTTCCTGCTCGGCGCGCTGGCGGCTCTGAAGGACTGAGCGCGCTTCTGCGCTGCGCACGGTGGTTCGCATATTCTCCGTCTTTGCAAACAAAATAAAAATAATACTTGCAAAACCCGCTTGCATATGCTATTATATTCGAGCGTTTGAACCAAGGGAAGGGCAGTCTGCCTTTTTACAGAAATCTGATGAGAGAGGTGAAACTCATGAAGGAAGGTATCCATCCCAAGTACGAACAGACTACTATCAGATGCGCGTGTGGTGCAGTTATTGAGACTGGTTCTACCAAAAAGGACATCAAGGTTGAAATTTGCTCCAAGTGTCACCCGTTCTACACCGGCAAGCAGAAGCTTGTTGACACCGGTGGACGTGTTGACCGTTTCAACAAGAAATACGGCCTGAAGTAAGAAGACAGTCCGCACCGCGTATCGGTGCGGACTTTTTTCATGCTTGTCGCAATTTGTAAGAAACTGGCGGAAGTAAAATCATGGAAGAACTGAACCGAAAAAGAATCGACCGGGCCGTGCTCGTGGGCCTCAACGCGGACTGCTTTACAAAGGAAGAAACCGCGACGGAGACAACGCTTGACGAGTTGGAGGCCCTTCTCAATACCGCAGGCGGCGAGTGCGCCGGAAAGGTCCTGCAAAACAAGCACACGCCCGATCCCCGCTCGTTCATCGGCGAGGGCAAGGCCGAGGAGGTCCGCCAGCTGGTTCTGGAAACGGGCGCGAACATGGTCATTTTCGACAATGACCTGACCCCCTCGCAGACGCGGACGCTCGAGGATATTTTAAAAACGGCTGTGCTCGACCGCAGTGCGCTCATTCTCGATATTTTCGCCCAGCGCGCCAAAACGCGTGAGGGCAAGCTGCAGGTCGAACTGGCACAGTATCAGTATTATCTGCCAAGGCTCACGGTCTGGAACGAGGAAATGGGCCGTCTTGGCGGCGGCATCGGCACGAGAGGCCCCGGCGAAACGCAGCTGGAAACCGACAAGCGCTATATCCGTTCACGCATCCAGAAGCTGCGCGAAAATCTCGAACTCGTGCGCAAAACCCGCGCCGAACAGCGGCGCAGGCGGCAGAAAAACGAGCTGCCCGTCGTGGCGCTCGTCGGCTATACGAACGCAGGCAAATCAACGCTTCTGAACGCACTCACGGGCGCGGACATCCCGGCAAACAACCGACTGTTCGACACGCTTGACACCACGACACGGCAGCTGACTGTCTCCGATACCTGTCAGGCGCTGCTGTCGGATACGGTCGGCTTTATCGCAAAGCTGCCGCACCATCTGGTCGAGGCATTCCGCGCCACGCTTGAGGAGTTGGAATACGCCGATCTGCTCGTCCATGTCATCGACAGCGCTGATCCCGAGCGCGAGGATCATATCGCGGTCGTGAACCGCCTGATTGCAGAACTTGCAAAGCCCGGCACGCCCGTGCTCGAATGCTATAACAAGTGCGACCTCGTCCCGGATGATGAAATCCCGCGCGGAAGCGATAAAGTCGCAATCTCGGCAGCAAACGGATACGGGCTGGATGCGCTCAAGGGGGCAATCGAGACGCAGCTTGGCCGCGGAAAGCATCATGTGAAGCTGCTGCTGCCGTATCAGCAGGGCAGCATGGTTGCGGCACTCCACGACACGGCACAGGTGCTCTCCAGCGAGTATGCAGACAACGGAATTCAGATCGACGCAGTGCTGGACGAAACCTTATTCGGCAAACTGCGTCAGTATGTAATAGAGGAAGTATAATGGAACAATTCCTGGTCCCCGCCGGAGAAGGCGCATCGGAATATATGGAAAAGAAATCGCGCTTTCTGGGCCTGATCGTCCCTGTCACGACAGAGGCCGAGGCCAGAGCGCGGCTGGAGGCCGTCAAAAAGCAGGAATATGACGCCCGGCACAACTGCTGGGCCTACATCCTGCATTCCGGCCAGAAGCGCTACAGCGATGACGGCGAGCCGCAGGGCACAGCCGGCCAGCCGATTTTGAACGTACTCGAACGCGAGGGCGTGCAGGACGTGCTGTGCGTCGTGACGCGGTATTTCGGCGGGATTCTGCTGGGCGCGGGCGGTCTTTGCCGTGCGTACACAAAAGCCGCGAAGGACGCGCTGGACGACGCGGGCATCTCCGAACTGCGCCCGTGGAGCGTGCTGCATCTTGCCTGCCCCTATGCGCTTTTTGAGCGTGTAAAGCTGGAGTTGGAAAAGCACAGCGGGCTTCTCCGGGACACGGACTATAGCGCAGAGATCGCCATGACCGTCCTTCTGCCTGAGCCGGAAGAAGCTGCATTTGCCGCTGCTCTGCGGGAACTTTCTGCCGGAAGCCTCTGCCCGGAACGGACAGGGACGGAACTGCACGGCGTTAAAATCCGATAAGTTTTTAAAGAAAATTCACGCAAATTCCACAGGGAATTCAAAACTAACAGGTATTCTGACAAGGTAAGGTGGGGTTTTATGAACGTGCGCGAACGGATGGAGCAGGAGGAATACGAGTTTTTATCCCCGCAGGCACAGAAAGCTGCCGAGACAAAGGGTCGGCCGGAGCCGGAGGCTGACAACGACGTGCGCACCTGCTACCAGCGCGATGCAGACCGCATTCTCCACAGCAAATCCTTCCGCCGCCTGATGCACAAGACGCAGGTGTTTTTGTCTCCAGAGGGCGACCATTACCGCACGCGCATGACCCACACGCTGGAGGTCGCGCGCATCGCACGGACGATCTGCCGCGGACTGCGGCTCAATCAGGACCTGGCGGAGGCCGCGGCCTACGGCCACGATCTGGGCCACACGCCGTTCGGTCACGCGGGAGAAAAGGCGCTGTCCAGCATGCTGGATAAGCCCTTTCGCCACAACGAACAGTCGCTTCGCGTGGTGGACAAGCTTGAGCGCGACGGCGCTGGACTGAACCTGACCTACGAGGTGCGCATGGGTATTCTCGGCCACACGGGAGATTTTATCCCTGAAACACTCGAGGGTCAGATCGTGCGCACATCCGACCGCATCGCGTATATTAACCATGACATTGACGACGCCATGCGCGCCGGTATCCTGACCGAGGCCGATATCCCGCCGGAGATCGCGGAAATTCTCGGCCACTCGCATTCGCAGCGGATCAATACGCTGGTCGAGAATATGGTTGAAAACACGATGCTGACCGGCACGCTCGGCATGCAGCCGGACGTGGCGCAGGCCATGGATCAGCTGCGCACGTTCATGTTTGCCCGCGTCTACACGAACCCTGTCGCCAAAGGCGAGGAGACGAAAGCAAAGGACATGCTGTGCAGGCTGTTTGAATATTACATGAAAAACCCTGAAAAGCTGCCGCCGGATTTCCTGCCGCAGCTGGACTTTGACGGCATGGAGCGCATTGTCTGCGACTACATTGCCGGCATGACCGACCGCTATGCGGTCTATAAGTATTCGGAGTTGTTTATTCCCGCGACGTGGCAGGTACGCTGAGTCGCTGCTGCGCGCGATTTTTGCAGGGGCAGATGCCCACACATTCTGAAAGGAGGTCGATCCCGTGGCGTTTCCGCAGCCGTTTCTGGATGCGCTCACTGAGCGCAATCCCATCGATGAGGTCGTGGGGCAGTATGTAAGCCTGACGCGCCGGGGCTCGAACCTCTTCGGGCTCTGCCCGTTCCACTCGGAAAAGACCGCCTCGTTCTCCGTCGCGCCGGACAAGGGCATTTTTTACTGCTTCGGCTGCCACGCGGGCGGCGGCGTCATCAACTTCATCATGCAGATTGAGGGCTTGGACTATCCTGACGCGGTACGGTTTCTTGCAAAGCGCGCGGGACTTGAGGTCCCGGAGGACGAAAATTACCACTCGCAGTACCAGAAGCAGGAGCGGCTTTGGGCACTGTGCAAGGATGCGGCGCGGTTTTTCCGCCAGCAGCTGTTCTCTCCTGTCGGAACAGAAGCGCAGGCGTACATACAAAAGCGCGCGCTCAGCATGGAGACGGTCAAGCGCTTTGGTCTCGGCTTCAGCCCGAATGCGTGGGCCTCGCTCACGGACGCGATGAAGGAAAAGGGGTATAAACTCGACGAACTGATCGACGCAGGGCTTGCCTTGCGGGGCAAAAACGGCGGCGTGTACGACCGGTTTCGCAACCGGCTCATGTTCCCCATCATCGATATCCGGAACAATATCATCGGCTTCGGCGGCCGCGTGATGGACGATTCCACGCCGAAATACCTGAACTCGCCCGAGACGATCATTTTCAATAAACGCAAGAATCTGTTCGCACTCAATATTGCCCGCAAGAGCAAGCAGGGGCGCATCATTCTGACCGAGGGCTATATGGACGCCATCGCGCTGCACCAGTACGGGTTCGACTGCGCCGTCGCGTCGCTCGGCACGTCCTTGACGGAGGAGCACGCGAACATCCTCGCCAAATACACCAATCAGGTCATTTTGACCTACGACGGCGACGAGGCCGGGCAGAACGCCACACGCCGCGCCATCCCCATGCTCGAAAAGACCGGCATTCAGGTGCGCGTCCTGCGCATGCAGGGTGCAAAGGATCCGGACGAGTTTTTGAAAAAATACGGCGCGCAGCGCTTTGAGGTGCTGCTGGATGCCTGCCAGAATCAGGCCGAATACCGGCTGGACAGTCTCAAGCGCAAATATGACCTGACGCTCGACGATCAACGCGTGGAATTTTTGAACCAGGCCGCCGCGCTCATCGCCACGTTCCCGAACGCGGTGCAGCGCGAGGTCTATGGCCGCCGCGCAGCAGAGGCCGCCGGCATCACGCCGGAAGCCATGCAGCTGGAGATCAAAAAAGCCTACCGAAAGGCCCGCGCCATTGAGCAGAAAAAGCAGGAGTCGCAGGATCTCGATATCGCACGCCAAAGAGCGCCGAAATCGCGCGCCATCCGCTATGACAATCTCCGCTCCGCCTCCGCCGAGGAAGGACTCATCTGCATGCTCCTGCGCGAGCCGGAACTGATTGCAAGCGTGACGCTTCCGGCCGAGGCATTTTCAGTCGATCTGTTCGGCCGGGTGCTGGCAGATCTTCGCCAGCGGATGCAGGCGGGCCGTCCCACGGCGCTTTCCGCGTTGGAGGCGGATTTTACCCCGGAAGAGATGGCGCATCTTTCCTATATCATGAGCCGGGATACCGCTCCCGTTTCCGATGAAGCATTCGCGGATTATCTGCGCGTGATTCAGGAAGAATATGAAGACCGGAGTCTGACACGCTCAGAGGACAGCCTGCGGCTGCTGGCTGAGCAGATGAAATCAACAAAACAGTATGGAGGGTAAGCAATGGGAAAAGAATTGGAACTTCTGCAGAAGATGGATCTCACGGCAGAAAACCGGCAAAAACTCGAAACGCTGATTACCGAGGCAAAAAAGACCGGAAAGGTATCCTCCAAGCATCTGGTTGAAACACTCGACGACGTGGACGCCACGCAGGAGCAGACCGAACAGTTTTATAACATTCTCGAGCAGAGCGGCATTGAGATCGACGTCTCCGACGTGCTGGATCTCATCGGATCGGCCGACATGGACAATCCCACACTCAGCGAAATGCAGGCCATTGAGGACGAGGGACTGCCTGAGGATCTGGATGAGCCGGAGGCGCTGCCCGAGGACGTGGAAAACGCCAAGCTGGACGACCCCGTTCGCATGTATCTCAAGGAGATCGGCCGCATCAAGCTGCTTTCGCCGGAGGAAGAACAGGATGTCGCCAGGAAAATGGTTGAAGGCGACGAGGCAACGCGCGAAGCGGCGCGCAAGCGCATGTCTGAGGCCAATCTGCGCCTCGTTGTGTCGATTGCAAAGCGCTATGTGGGCCGGGGCATGCAGCTGCTCGATCTCATTCAAGAGGGCAATCTGGGGCTTATGAAAGCCGTTGAGAAATTCGACTATACCAAAGGCTACAAATTCTCCACCTACGCAACCTGGTGGATCCGCCAGTCCATCACCCGCGCCATCGCCGATCAGGCGCGCACGATCCGTATCCCGGTGCATATGGTCGAGACGATCAACCGGGTGCTGCGCACATCGCATTCCATGGTGCAGAAGCTGGGCCGCGAGCCGACGACAAAGGAGATCGCGGACGAACTGCATATCGAGGAAAGCAAGGTCGAAGAGGTCTTAAAGATTGCGCAGGAGCCGGTTTCCCTCGAAACGCCGATCGGCGAGGAGGAGGACAGTCACCTCGGCGACTTCATTCAGGACGACGAGGCCTCGCAGCCCTCAGAGGAGGCGACGTATACCCTGCTGCGCGAGCAGCTGGAAGAGGTTCTTTCCACGCTGACCCCGCGCGAAGAGCAGGTGCTGCGCATGCGCTTCGGTCTGACCGACGGCAAGCCGCACACGCTTGAGGAGGTCGGCAAGGAGTTCGATGTGACCCGCGAACGCATCCGTCAGATCGAGTCCAAAGCGCTGCGCAAGCTGCGCCACCCGTCCAGAAGCAAAAAGCTGCGCGACTTTTTAAATTAAAGAAATTCAAAATTACAGATTATTTACACTTTTGTGCTTGACATCCGAGAAAATATTCGTATCATAGTCTTATGCTATTTGAAACCGTAACAACGGAGGAATTCAAGATGTTTGAGAAGATTCAGGCGTATCTTGCCTCGCAACTCGACATTCCGGCAGACGAGATCACCCGTGACACTACATTTGAAAGTCTCGGCGTCGATTCGCTGGATACCGTCGAGATGGTCATGGATCTGGAAGAGCAACTCGGTGTCGATCTGGAACTGGAAGAGAAAATCGCAACCGTCGGCGAGTTGGTCGATTTTGTCGAGAGCAAGCTTGACTGAACGCAAACCGGCGAGACGCATGGCAAGGCTGCACTACTTGGGGAGATAGCGGTGCCCTGTTACCCGCAATCCGCTACAGCGGGGAGGAATTCCCGACCGAGGGTGTATGCTGTGCCGTCTGACCCGAATAAGCGGTGTTGAAGATCTGGTCTTGCGCAATAGGGCTCTGTGAATCGTGTCAGGTGGGGAACCAAGCAGCACTAAGCAGTCCACCCTGTGTGCCGCAAGGTTGCCGTTTCGGAGCTGGCTGTCCGGGTAACGGGTGTAGCATCCATTCAGAGAAGGGTGTGCAGTCCTGCCATGCGTCCTGCCGAAAAAACTCCGGGCTCATTTGGGCCTGGAGTTTTCTATATTCTTCACGGTTTATCAGAGGGAGCGGTTGCCTTTATCCACCCGCAGAAAGCAGCACCTTTTATTTGAAAATATCGGAGAATTCGCAGCATTTAAGAGGCCGGCAGAGGCATCGTCCCATACAGACTGCCACGCAGCTTCACAGCTGCCAATCGGGCGGCCCCGTCCCTATCACAAACTGTGTTTAAAACGCTTACAGGCTGCACGATTCAGCCGACACTGCTGTAAGCCGCCGGACGTTTGTCCGGCGGCTTTGTGCGTTCCTGACAAAAAGACAGATGTTTTTCTCCTGTGCGCAGATTTTTTGCCGAAAAAGCAGGTTTCTGCGAAAACATGGTTGACGCGGCGGGGGACTTTATGCGAAAATAACGCTAGCACCCCCATTGAAAGGAGTTCCCCATGAATCCTATCGTTGTGAAATTCGGCGGCAGTTCGCTGGCAACCGCCGCACAGTTTGAAAAGGTTGCGGCAATCATCCGGGAAAACCCAGCCCGCCGCTATGTTGTCGCTTCCGCGCCGGGCAAGCGCTTTGACGGCGACACGAAGGTCACGGATCTTCTTTACCGCTGCTATGACGCCGCCTGCGCAGGACAGGATCCTGCGCCTGTGCTCTCCGAGATCCGACAGCGCTTTGCCGACATTGTTGACGCGCTGCATCTGTCCGTCGATCTCGAGCCGGACTTTACCGCCATCGAGGCGCATCTGCGCCAGAGCCCCCAGCGCGATTATATGGCCAGCCGGGGCGAATATCTCAATTCCAAATTGTTGGCCGCCTATCTCGGCTTCCGCTTTGTCGATGCGGCGCAGATGGTTCTGTTCCATGCCGACGGCTCGTTCGACCCGGACGCGACGAACACCGCCATCGGCCATACGCTCGTAAGCATTGAGCGTGCCGTGGTCCCCGGCTTCTACGGGGCAATGCCTGACGGAGCCGTGCATACCTTCACGCGCGGCGGGTCGGACGTAACTGGTTCGGTTGTTGCCCGTGCCGTCGGCGCAGGCCTGTATGAAAACTGGACAGACGTTTCCGGTGTTCTGTCCGCCGACCCGCGCATCATCGAACACCCGCATGTGATCGACTACATCACATACCGCGAACTGCGCGAACTTTCCTACATGGGCGCGTCCGTTTTACATGAGGACGCCGTCTTCCCCGTCCGCCGGGCGAACATTCCCATCAACATCCGCAACACCAATTGCCCGTCCGACCCCGGCACGTTCATCGTCCCCTCGCTTCCGTCCAACGCGCACAAGCGCATCGTGACTGGCATCGCGGGCCACAAAGGCTTCAGCAGCGTATATGTAGAGAAATCCATGATGAACGGTGAGATTGGCTTCGTGGCAAAGCTGCTGCAGATTTTCGCGGAGCATGGCATTTCGTTTGAGCACTGCCCGTCCGGCATTGATACCGTCTCTATCCTCGTCTCGACCGAGGCGCTGGCGCCTGCGCGCGAGGAAATCCTGCAGCAGATTCACGAGCGGCTGCAGCCCGACCATGTAAGCGTGGAAGATGGGCTGGCCCTCATCGCCGTCGTCGGCCAGGGCATGATCTACGCCAAGGGTACCGCTGCGCGCATTTTCCGCGTGATCGCCGACGCGAACATCAACATCCGCATGATCGACCAGGGCTCAAGCGAACTGAACATCATCATTGCCGTCAAGGAGACGGACTACGAACTTGCCATCCGCAGCTTATACCACGCAGTCGAGCGTGTGCTGTAAACAGAAAAACCGGACCGTCATGGCCCGGTTTTTTGTGAAGCATATTAAAATTTTCAGAAACCCTGTTGCCTTTCACTGCACCGCTTGTAGGGGTCGATGCCCACATCGACCCGGCAAATTGCACCGGGTTTACGGCAATCTTCGGCGAATTCGCAACTGCCCAGCGGGCCGATGTAGGCATCGACCCCTACGCTCAAATGGGAAAATGCCTACGTATTCGCTGTAAGGCTTCCGCTTCTCTCCGCTGCCTGCTGCGACCTCTCAGGCGCTTCGCGCCAGCTCCCCTTTCAGGGGAGCCTTTGGCGCATGCGTTTACAGCTTTCTCTTATAATTCCCATAGACGACCGCGCCGTCCTTGGCGACGATGAAGGCGTGGGGGTCGTGTTTGCAGACGATGGCGCGCAGGCGGCTGATCTCGTATTTCGTAACGAGGATATAGAAAATATGAACCGGTTCGCCGGTGTACTCGCCGATGCCTTCATAGCGCGTAATGCCGCGGTGCAGGTCAACAAGAATTTCATGCTCCATTTCCGGACTCAGAATCTTGGTCACGACTGTAACCTCGACATTGATGTTCTGCATATGCAGCTTGTCCATCGCCGTTGTGGAGATGAACGAGAACAGGATTGAATAGATCGCCGTAGACAGATTGAACGCAGCGGCGCAGATCGCATAGAGCGCCATGTTCCAGAACAGGTTTACATGGCCGATGGATGTATGCGAGCCCTTTTTGATGAGCATCATGCCGATCACATCCATGCCGCCCGACGTGCCGCCCATCCAGAGCGTGATGCCAATGCCGCAGCCGCAGAGTATGCCGCCGATGAGGCATTCGGCAAGCTTGTCACCGTGCAGAATGCCTGTGCGCGGGACGAGGGACAAAAAAATAGTCGTCGATGTGACGGACAGCAGCGTCTTGAACACCACGCGGTGGTCGAGCCGTTTCCACGCGATGAATAAAATCGGGAGGTTGATTGCATAGTTGATGATACCTGCAATATCGATCTTCAGTTCCAGCCCTGTCAGATACAAAAACAGCGTGCGCAGCAGCTGCGCAAAGCCCATAATTCCCCCCGTATACAGCCCCGCTGGGACCACAAACAGGTTAATTCCCAGCGAATACAGCAGTCCTGCGCCGACGATACCCGCGCAGTGCAGAAGCTCCTGCTTTGAAAATGCAGTTTTTTGCAACGGTTCTTGCATTTTTCTCTTTCCTCCCGCTCCATGTGAACGAATCCATGCAAATTGCATGCAGAGCATAGCACGGAAGACGAAAAAAATCAACCCAAATCCTCGCAACCAACGCGAAAAAAACCGGTCTGGAAGAATAGAGGAGGATTCAACATGGAAGATGAAACGATCATTGATCTGTACTTTGCCCGCGAGGAACGGGCCATTTCCGAAACAGGGAAAAAATACGGCAGCTACTGCCGCTCCATTGCCTTCAACATTCTGCACAGCCATGAGGACACGGAGGAATGCGTCAGCGACACCTATCTGCATACCTGGAACACCATTCCGCCCACGCGGCCCGGCTGTCTGCGGGCGTTTCTGGGCCGTATCACGCGCAATCTGTCCTTTACGCGCTGGGAGGCGGCCCGCGCGCAGAAGCGCGGCGGCGGGCAGACGGAGCTGCTGCTTTCCGAACTTGCCGACTGTCTGCCGGGCGGCGAACGGCCCGAGGCACAGCTGGACGCACAGGCCGTCACGCTGACGATTGAGTTGTTCCTGCAGGCGCAGACGCGCGAGAACCGGCAGCTGTTTCTCCGCCGGTATTATTACGGCGACTCTGTCCGGCGCCTGTCTGGCCTGTTCGGCCTGACGGAAAACACGGTCAAGTCCCGGCTGTTCCGCCTGCGCGCGGGATTGCGGGACGCGCTTTTGAAGGAGGGGATCGCAGTATGACGACACAGGATCTGTTCCGCTGCATCGGGGATTTGAGCGACACCATGATCGAGGAAGCTGCCGATATCCGGCGGAAAAAGCGCTGGCTGCCCATCGCGGCGCTGGCCGCCTGCGCGGTGCTGGCCATCTCCATCCCGCTGGCCGTGCGGAACCTTGGCTACAAGAGTGCCGCCGATGCCGAAACGCCCACCACGGAATCCCCGGCGAGCGATGAAAAGCCTGCGGAGAACGGCATTTCCGGTTCACCCGACCCGTCGCGCGACGGAAGCCCCGAAGCGGACGGCGGCTGGGAGGACAGCGATTCCGTGGCCGCACGCATTCTGACGACGGAGCTCGGCGGGCTGCGGCTGGGGATGAAGCGTGAGGACGTGCAGGCCATGCTCGGCGAGCCGGACAGCGTCAGCAACACGGGAGAGATCCAGCGTGAGGACGGCGTGTGGGAAGTCTGCTGGTTCTATAATACCTCCGGCAGCGCGGATGTGCAGTATGATCTGCGTCTGCGATTCACGAACACCGGCATGCGCGACGGCAGCGGCTCGGTGCTGAGCGAGGTCTGGACGCAAAGCCCCTGCGATTGGACGCTGGATACCGGCATCGACATTGGAAGCCCGCAGGAGGCCGTCGAGGCTGCATACCCGGACGCCGTGTGGACGCATGAAACAATGATCGAGAACGATCAGGAGATTCCGTATGACTTGTACGAGCTCACGTCCGGCGACCTGTTCATGCTGATCCGCGTCGAAGCGGGTGAAGTCTCACACATCAGCTTCGGCGGTCTGAACGCCGAGCACTTCTTGGATGAGGACGAACCCGCTCCCACCGACCCGTACACCTTCACCCCCTACGACACCCTCTCCGGCGGGACAGTCACGGCCTATACCCGCACGGAAAGCGGCTGGGAGAAGCAGATTCTGACAGAGAAGCGGGCAAAGCTGCTCGTGATTGCGCTCAACATCATGGACCCGGAGCCGGGCGATGTGCAGGGCGAGCCTGTAATCTGGCTGGAATTTGAATCCGGCGGCGTCGCGGCGCTGTACGATGAAAGCGGCGCAGGCGCGATCTACCTTCTGGAGAACCAAACCGCATTTGAGACTGCGCTGTCGTCCGGCGAAGATCCCACCAGCGCACTGACCCTGATCGAGTACTGCACCTTCCCGGGTGTCTGGGACAATGTGATGTCCGCACTGGACGCATAAAAACAGGGCGCAGCCGCATTCCGGCTGCGCCCGATTTTCTGTTGAGGCCCGCTGTGCCGCCTTGCCGGGCAGCTTATGCGAACTGAATCGTCAATGCGATAAAGATCTGCGCCATGTAGTACAGCACATGCAAAACCGCATTGCGGTAGGGACTGTCATTCTTCCCGAAGGAGAGCACAACCAGCATATTATCGCTCGCAGAAAAGCAGATACCGCCGACAAAAAACAGGAACAGCGCCCGGCTGGACTCGATGAATGCGCCTGTCGCCGCGCAGGCTGTCATAAACAGAACGCCGCCGATATAGACCACGCCGAGCGGCGTAATTCTGCCCGCGCGCACCTCCTTGGCATACGCGTAAAAACAGGCCGCGCCCAGCGCCACCACCGCGATGGGGATTGCATACAGCCACGCCGCCGGGCAGAGCGTCAGAATTGCAAGAATGTAGACAATATGCCCCAGGAAAAACGACACAGAGCCAGCCGCAAAGAACAGCCGATGCAGCTTTTCCGACAAGAATCGCAGCGCCAGCAGCAGATCGCCCAGCATCCCGAGCGTCAGTCCCGCCACGACATACCCCCCGTACAGACTCGCGCCCATCCGCCGCAGTTCCAGCAGCCCCAGCAGCACGAACACCACCGAAGCCGCCGTCTTGAGCACCACCGACGAAACATCGCGCCGCTTATAAGAGCGCATGATGAACAGCGTCTCCAATACCGCGCCCGCACTGATGAGCAGGATCTCCAGCATCCGCCTCTCCCCCCTTCCGCGTTTTCTTTCTTCTCGCTTATTTTACCATGTCCGCCGCACCGCTGTCAACGCTGCGCATCTGATCATATTCGTACAGCAGCTTTGCCACGGCTTCGCGCGTGACCGGCTGCTGCCAGCCAAAGTTGCCCGCGCTGTCGCCGGTAAAAACACCGGTCTGCTTGGCCCACTGTGTCGCTTCCCGCGCCCAGTCGGACGGATAGTCGCCCGTGTCCTTCAGAGAAAGCAACTCCTCCTTCGTCATCTCCATCACCTCCATGACCTGCCGTTTGAACGCGAACCACGCGTTCTCATCGTCCACCCACATCGCGGGGCACCGCTTGCTGACCACGTCATAATGCCGCAGCACGTTTTCGATCGGAATGCCGTATTTGCGCATCAGCTTTCTTGTCAGCAGCGCCGCGTTCGCCACGACCACATCCTCCAGCCAGTACCGCCCCGCGTCATACCGGCAGCACATCTCGATGGAGATCGAGTTGCCGTTATGGCAGCGCGGGTGCTTCTGCGTATAGATACCTGCCGTGCCGACAGACCACGCCGTGTCCTCGTCGCTGACCGACTGCCGCCAGCCGTCCCGGTCAACAAAATAGTGGGCCGAGGCCCCGCGCGGGGACGCAAAATATCGGAGATTCCCCGCGGCGGAGTCGTTGTGCCCGGCCGTGTAGTGCAGCACAAGGAACTCAATGCGCGCGCTGCGGCCCTTCGTGTAATTACTCGGATGCGCCGTCGTCATGCCGTACATCCGCGCCGCTCTGCAGCTTTTGCGCCTGCGTTCCAAAGTAAAACGCGATGACCGTCGTATAGATCATCATAAAGTCCTGGCTGACCTCACCCTTGATTGCCTGACAGGCGAAAACTGCCGTCAGCGCCAGCGTCACGATCGACTTGACCGTCAGCAGGTTTTCAATGCGCTTCAAAAACTGTTCCATATCTTCAAATACTCCTTTCATGCAACCGATGATCAAATTGCCTGCGGTTACTCATGTCACGATCTCCCATTCGGCGACCTCACGGGCAATGCGCTCGATGAACGAATTGCCGCGCAGCGCCTTGTAAGCCTTATATTCATAGAGGAAATTCTCATATTCATACTGCCGGATGGTTTTTTCTTCTCTGTGTTTATAATATGCCGCCAGCATGTCCGCGCGCAGCATACATTTCTGTCCATCGCGGATTGCGCTGAGGCCAAACAGCCGTTCCCGCATCGGCTTTGCCAGAAGCAGCAGCAGACTCAAAATGGAGCCGAGTCCGCTGCACACACTCACAAGCACGAAAAACGCACCTGCCTGCTCTGCATTCATCGCATCGCTCCTTCCGCTGCCGCAAGCAGCGCAGCTAACTCCGGCAGAAGCGTCCCGATGGTTCTTTTTGCCGCCGCACCGAGTGCTTCATAACTTTGCGCGAAGCGCGCAAGCACCGGCATAAGCGCCGCGAGTTTTTCAGCCGCAGCGGGATCCAGCCCAGCCAGCCGCTCTTTGATCCGCGCGAGCATTTCCCGCTCCAGTCTCGTCATGTCAGTGCTTCCTCCAGTTCCTGCAGCGCTTTCTCCAGCTGTGTATATTGGCCCATTTTAACCGTGAGCGTCCCATCCCGGTTGTCTGTAATCGGCCCTGCAACACAGTAGTCGGAGCAGTCCTGCTCCTGTGCTGTTCCATCCGCGTCATCCCCGCGCCGCACAATGGCCCAGTTCAGTCCGTCCACAAACAGCTGCGCAGCCTGCGCATACGCCATGGTGAGCGTCACCGTTCTGGACGCGCGGCTGTCCCAGTCGCGGTCGATCTGCTTTCCGCAGACCTGTGCGGGAATCTCTGTTCCGTTTGCTTTCAGATATTCCATGCGTCTCCTCCTTAAAAGCAGAATGCGAAACTCACGCCGTACAGATTTGTAATATCGCCGCCGTTTGTGCCGCCCTGCTGTCCGACAAAGCCGAAGCCGCCTGCGCCTGCAAAGTTCTGTGACCGCTGCCACCACGTCGCGGCAGCGCCGTTCATCGCCTTCTTTGTGCTTCCGCCGGACGTATAATAGCTGTACTGCGTTCCTTCGCCCGCAGCGGAAATCGTCCGGCTGCCGAAAATCTCAATTTCCGAGAGCAGAAACAGTTTATCCGCCGAGGTTACAATAGAAGATGATGTTGCTGCGTTCTTTTTGCTGACCTCCCGGACACCGTTTTTAACGCTTTTCGGCATAAGCGCCAGAATGGACGGCAGATACTCTGTGCGCATTTTACTGTTCTTCCAGCCACCTACGACCGTTTCTGTGTCATTCATGCCGTACCCCGTACCGTAGCAGTCATGTAACTGGAACGTCAGCGGAGCCTTGCCGGAGCCGTCTGCATAATCATCATGGCTCTTGCCGATGATATCGACCTGATAATCTACACCGCCGATCGTCATAAGCATGCTGTCGCCCACAGCCCATGCGGACGGCACGTTCCCTCTGCGGCAGGCCGTTACAACTCCTGCCCAGGAGTTGTTTGCAAAAACCGGATCGACCGAAAACAGCGACATGCTCTGCGTTCCGATCACGATGCTCTGCGTGTCGCTCAGTCCGTTTGCTGTTGACGTTACGCTCCATTCTCCCGCCTCCGGGATTTCCAGCGTGCATGTTCCATCTGTTCCGGCAGTTCCGCTGACTGTTTTTGAGCCTTTTACCGCTGTGACAGCCGCCCCCGCAGAGGTGGTCACGACCAACTTCGGCGTGACGCCGGTCTGAATTGCCTGAATCGCGGAAACGAACCCTGCCGGATAGACCAGCTGCGCGGACGTGCCGCCTTTGGTGCGGATCGCGTCGGCAACTGCAGTCAGATTATCCGTGTCCGTCATACATCGTGACATCAGTAAGACCCTCCTTCCGCATCCGGCACCGTGACGGCGCTCCACGCCCCGTTCGCAACGCACATAAACTTCCCATTATCGGCCGCTGTGACGCTCGGCAGGAATTTCTCGCTGCCGGATAGCGTATACCGTGTACCATAGTAGCCCTCTGCGTTGCCTTCCGAGTCAATATGGACGTAACAAATCATCAATTCTTCCGGTGCATCGCCCTGTACCATCTTTGTTAGAGCGAAATCGACATACCCAAACGCTTCATCCACTTCCGCAAGCGGAAGAAGCAGGAGGTTCGTATTGTATGCCCCAAAGAGTTTCACTCTTGCATAACACGCTTTCCCAGCCTTATAAGCTGCAAGGATTTCGTCATATGTCTTGGTGTGCGTGACGCTTTGGTCATAAGTGTCCTTGGCGTGAATACCGCAGCCGACATAGAACAACTCCGAACCCGGTCCCGCTTCCCCTGCGGGCCCCTTGATATTCACACTGGCCGGATTTTCCTTCCCGCCGTCATTCGTCCAGCTGAGAATGCCGTCTGCGGATACAGATGGTGTAAAGGTCGTGCCGTCCTGCCCCGGTTCGCCGTCTGCGCCGGGCGCACCGGCGGAGCCGTCTTTCCCAGGTGCTCCTGCCGGGCCTTTGACATTCACGCTTGCCGGATTTTCCTTTCCGCCGTCGTTCGTCCAGCTGAGAACGCCGTCTGTGGATACGGAGGGCGTAAAGGTCGCGCCGTTCTGCCCCGGTTCGCCATTCTGACCGTCTGTACCATCCGCACCGTCCCGTCCCGGAGTCCCGGCCTCGCCGGGCTCTCCCTTGTCGCCTTTTTCACCTCGCGCGCCCTGAAGCGGCCCGTTGTTGATCCAGCTTTCTGTTGCGCCGTCAAAAATATAAATGTCATACGGCTCCGATGCCCCGACGCCGTAGGCATCGCCTGCCATTGGATTCTGCACGGACGCCTCCAGCACGGAGGCCGTCGCGTAATATCCCTTCACCAGAAAGCCCGCGCCCGTATCGCCCTTTGGGCCTTGTGCGCCCGTCTCACCTTTCGGGCCGCGTTCGCCGGTTTCGCCCTTCGGGCCCTGTGCACCTGTCTCGCCCTTTGGCCCCTGCTCACCCGTATCGCCTTTGGGTCCCTGTGCACCAGTTTCGCCCTTCGGGCCGCGTTCGCCGGCTTCGCCCTTCGGGCCCTGCGCACCGGTATCACCCTTTGGGCCCTGTGCACCTGTCTCGCCCTTCGGCCCCTCTGCGCCTGTCTCGCCTCTCGGACCCTGCGGCCCCACGACGCTGCCAAGGTCAACAGTGCTGCCATCCGTCAGCGTGAAGACGAGCCTCCCCCCTTCCGTGACTGCAACCGCTCTCACGCCTCTGGAGATCAGGCCGCCAATGGTCACTGTGATCGCATTCGGAATCTCTACCCGCATATCCGCACCTCACTCTGCCGCCGCGCGGTTGTCCCGCGCAAGCGTTGTTTTGTCGCCGTGCGTATATAAAATGTCATAAAAATACGCACCCCTTGGAAATTTTGCACTGACCGTATCGTCGAACGTCAGCGTTGCCTGCCCTCCCGTCACGCGGTCAAACTGAAACGTATGCACCGGCGTGTGCGACGCATCAAAGAAGCTGACCGTGAGACTGTCGGACGCGCCGACAGAAACCGTCTCGCCGTCCTGATCGCGCAGTTCCAGCGCCAGCGTCACGGAAAACGTGTCGCCCGCGTACCAGCGCAGCACGCCGCCCGCAATGCGTGGGCTTGGCTTTGCACCCGGAAGCTTTGTCATCTGCTCTCCTCCCCCTGGCTTTTTCAGTTGATCTCGTCGCGGCGCGCCGTGCCGGGCGCTGTTCTGCTGCGCTTTTCGCCTCTGCCTCTGGCAAGGGAGGATGAACGTTTTGTCTGCTTGTCCTTCGTCTTGCCCGTCTGCGCCGCCTTCTGCCGGGCCTGCGCCGCCTTTTCCGCCGCCGCAGCCTGCTTGTCCGCATAGGCAAGCTGCTTCCAGTACTGCGCGTTTGCCGCGTCCTCCCGGTCGGAGCGATAGTTCAGCTCGTTCCAGTAATTGTCGTTCGCCAGCTTCGCGTACTGCAGCGCCAGAGTTTCGCTGCGCTGCGCCTCGCTCTGGTACGCACTGCGCGCGTCGGACAGCGCAGCGTAATAATCCGTCACCCGATCACGATAGCGGTCATAGTCGCTCTTCTCGCGGCTGCTGATCAGCGCATAGCGCTCAGAAAGCGCCGCCCCCTCGCGGTCATACTGGCTGCGCGCCTGCGCATAGAGATCCGGCACGACCTCGTTGAGTTTCTGCAGATACGCGTTATACGACTGCTGCCCCGCCTGCTGGCTGTAGCTTGAGCCATAGCCGCCCGTGAGCGCTGCCGCCGCCCCCATTGTGTTCTCCATTGCCAGCCGTCCCGCGCTCTGATATTGCTCACGGTACTGTCGGTACAGCGGATCCGAACCCAGATCGTAGGAAAATGCCTTCCGGTTCGCAATCTGGTCATAAAGCGTGTCAAGTTCCTTGTCCCACCGGGACGTATAGCTTCCGGGCTTTTCCGCCAGCACCCGATCCAGCGCCGCCTTTGCCTCGCTTGCCGCGCCGGACGGCGTATAGCCGGGCGTTCTGACCTGCGCCGCGTCTGTCTGACCGGCAGAAGGCGTCCCGTAGCTGCCGCGATAGTTATAGATCGTCTGATACTTGTTGCTGAGCGAACTGCGGTAGCTGCCGTCGGCATTTACGCCAAGAATGCGGTATGTGCCGCCGCCCGTCACAACCTCGTCGCCCACCTGCAAGCCCACCGGAGCCTTTCCGTTACCCTGCACTCTGTAAAGCGCCATTGTCTTCCTCCTTTTTCTCCTCTGCTTCCGCGTCCTCCTGCGCTTCGAGCAGCCGCACCTGCGTGCGCACCTGATCGAGCACCATCCCGACGACGCACGGCGGAAGCCCGGAGGCGTTGACCGCCTCCACAAGCCCAGCACGCAGCGCGCCAATCGCATTTGAAAGCTTACTCATGCCGTTTCCTCCAATTTCCTCACCCTTGTCTGCAGCCTCTGGATCTGCCGGATGCACAGGGTGATCAACTCCTCATAGCGCAGGCCGTAATCTGCACTGCCGTCCTTTCGCGGCGTTTTCACAAAGGCCGCAAAGTCCTGCCCCGTCAGACCGCTGTCCCGGAGCGCCTGCTCCACATCCTGCGCAACAAGACCTGTGTGCGTCCTGCCGGACGCACCGTTTTTCAGCCGGTAGCTTGCCGGACGCAGCTTCTCAAACAGCGCATCATAGCGTTCCAACTCATACGAAATTTCCGTTTTCTTCTCCCGATCAGATGTGGTGATCGTGCCCGTCTGCGCATACACGACCGACCACCGGTAATCAGAAAACCCGAGTGATCCCGCGCCGTCATACGCCGGAGCCGCGCTGCCGCTTACGACCAGATCGCCGCCCACCGCCGTTCGGCAGTTCGTCTGCGCGCCGCCCTCCGTGACGGACAGCGTATTGCCACCATAGCAAAGCTTTGCGCCGCTCGTCGTCGCCACGACCTCGCCGAGTCCGCTCTGCATATGGATCCCCGCGCCGCCGTAGGTGCCCGTCGTATAGCCGAGCCATCCGCCGACAGTACCGCTGTTCAGCGCATCGTATACCGCCATATCGCCGCCCAGCTTGATATAGTCCGCCGATAAAAGCCCCGTTGTAATGTCGTTTGCCGACAGGTGATTGACCGAAAAGTTGTTGAAATCCAGAATGCCGCCGTTGATACGCGAAGCAGACAAATTGCCAGTGACGTTTGCCGCATCGACTGTAAGCCCCGTGATGGTTGCGCCCGTCACATTCAGGCTCGTGGCTCTGATCGCGCCGGAGATACTCGCGCCCGAGCACGTCAGATATCCGTTCGCGTCCACCTGAAACCGGTCTGATACGGAGAGGCCGCCCGTCCCGAAATACATACCCGCGCTGCTGCCGAACGCGTTTTCCACGCGGTAGATGCTCCCGTCCGCAATCGTCCACGGCCCAAAGGCCGAGCCTGCCGCCGCCGTGATCGTCCCGGTCAGCTTCGCGTTGTAGGCCTCCAGCGTTCCGGACGGAAAATGCAGCTTCTTGCCCGACAGGTACGCGACCTCCAGCCCCTCCTGCCAGAAGGAAATGCGTTTCGGCGTCACGGTCAGCAGTTCGTTTTTCGTTCGGTCCACAATCTTTCCGCCGCTGTCCGTCACGGTCGTTTCAATATTGCCCACGCCCACGCCATACACCGGCGTCACGTCGTTGTAGTAGAGCAGCCCCGTCTTGATGTACTGCTGCGCATTCACGGAAAACGCATTGTTCACGCCTGCCGTGTAATCATACAGTTGTTTAATTCCGACGGAGTTTCCCTCGATCGTCAGCTGCGTCTTCTCAAGATACTTTCCAAAATCCGAGATTGCCACATAGCTGCCGGACAGCTTTGCTGACCACGTTTCCGAATTCGCCGCCGCGAAATCCGCCGTCTTGATGATGAGGGACTTTAAAGCCGCATAGCCGGAAAGCGTGGTCTTCTTTTCCTCCTCCGGAAGCCCGTCCGCATCAATGACCTGTGCGATCTCCGTCAGCGCCGCCTTCGCCGACCAGTCCGCCAGATTCAGCTGCTCTGTCACGGAACACAGATACCGCCGCATGCTCTCCAGCTGCTCCTGCGTCGTCTTCCCCGCAATGGACGGATATGCAAGCGTTAAACTTCCCATATCCTCTGCACCTCCTTCCGTACGTTGTAGGGGCCGATGCCCACACCGGCCCACTGGGAACCTTCAATTTCGCCGCAGCGTTTTTCGTTTCGGACGTGCATTCTGCCGGGCCGATGTGGGCATCGGCCCCTACAGAACGCGTTATACATTGCTTCCGCCTTCCAGCACCCGCGCCAGGCTGAACAGCTTCATCTCGCCCTTTCCCGTCAGCCGGAATTTCAGATGGTCACACCTTGCGGGCCGGACCGGCAGCAGGAAGGTACGCAGCCCCCGGCCCTCGATATGTCCGCAGTGCCGCCACACGCCGTCCGAATCATACTGCACCCAGAAATCCACAGAGGAGCCCCTCAGCAGCTGCATCCGCAGATTGATGCGCGAGACATACTTTTTCCCGACGAGCCCATACGTCATGATCCCCGTCTCCGCCATCCACTCGACCGCTCCTTCCAGCGTTCCGACGCTGCCGTACACGGTTTTGAGCGTTCCGTTTTCGAGGAAATAAAGTTCATCGTCCACCCGCGCGAAGTCCTCCGCGTGGGCGCTGTCTTCCTTGTGCCACAGCCCCTTTCGCGTGTCGTAGACGAACAATGTCCAGTGATGTGCCTCATCCTCCATGCTGATGAAGTACTTCCCACGCACGCCGCCCGCGACGGCGTTGTAGTAAAGCCCCGTGCCGAAGCAGCTTCCGATCTCCTGCGGCAGACTTCCGTCATACACGCACACGCCCATGCGCGACTTGTAATACAGCCGGTCGTCCACTACAACGAGGCTCTTGCTTGACCCGTTCTGCACACCCGCGCATTTCTGCACGACCACCTGATGCGCCCCCGTCGCCGACGGATACACCCGGTGGAAGCAGTCCTCCTTAAAAAACACCGGACTGTCGGCCAGCGTCGCCGCGCCCGTCCATTTCCCGTCCGTACCGCAGCTTGCCCGCCACGAATCCGTCGCCACGCCCTGATAGCACGCCCAGTTTTTAAAATCGCCCAGTTTGCAGCAGTAGATCTCATTCACCGTCTCGCCGTCCGCCACGCCGTACTTGCAGCCCCAGAGCCGGTTGCCGCATTCTGTGACGAAGTCCATGCTCGGCACGCGCCGGGCCGTCTTCACCGTCCCGCTCGTGACCTTCGCCGTCTCATCAACAAGCCCCACGATCACGATATAACTTTCGTCCACAGCGTAAAGGATCTGACTGCCGTTCAGCTTCTCGATCTGTTCGTTTCCAGCAAGACCCGACAGCTGGATACCGTCATACTGCTTGAATCCCCTGCCGATGCCGTTTGCCGACAGCTTCAGATATACCGTAGGCACGGATACCCACTGCCCCGACGCCTCCGCCCACTGCTTAAGTGTGTGGAGTTTGCCGGATGTGTCCAGCCAGTACTGTCCGTTTGACGGGCTCTCCGGCTGCGCGGCCTGTGCATAACTCACCGTCAGTGCCGACCCGTCAGCAAGGCAAAGGGAGATTTCCACGTTCTCGCTCTCCGCGTCGATCACATTCTCCTGCCCCATATAGCCGTTGTCAGAATACTTCTCGGTATTGAAATAGATCCCGTCCGGAAAGATGCACAAATATGCGCCCATGGAAACAAGCTGCTTTTCTCCCGCCTTGATGTTCACCGACGGCATGTAGGCCTCCATGGAAGCGCCATTGATGTACAAGACCTGATTCTGCACCCAGCACAGCGCATCCCGCGCGCAGATTGCCTGCACTCCAGAAAGCGCCTGCACCGTCCCCCGCCGCGCCCGCGGCGCAAGCAGCGGATAGCTGTCCGACGTCAGATTCTCCATGTCATAAAATTCCCCGTCCGAAAGCTTCAGATTGTGATCATAGCCGAGGAACGCTTCGGTGGTCAGCGTCTGCTGCCGCTGCTCCGTCAGCTTCGGATAAAACACCCCGCATCCCCCCTACAGTCTGAAATACGCCGCTTCGCTCTTCGGCAGATGCGCCCGGTTGCATGCATTCTGGTATGCCTGATAGTACATGTTGTACTTGGCGGCGGAATTGTTGTACTTCGTCATCTCCCCGTTGGCATCATCGATCTTCATCTCTAGATACCACCGGTAAATTTCGTCATACGGCCACGCGATCAGCAGTACCGTTCCGTCCAGATCCGCTTCCGGCGTGTAGCCCGCGAACGCCGGGACGTCCATTTCATGCTGCGTCAGGATCTCGCGGTATACCGCTCCGTCCAGTTCCGACAACCAGCGCAGCTTGTCTGCGCTGCCATATTGATTGGGTTTCAGCCGATCAACCGTCTCAAGCGCCTCGCGGATGGTCATGTGCCCCGCCTCCTTTCGTCCTGCCGCCTTTAGCCTGCGGCCAGTTCATCTTCGATCTTCCGTGCCGCCTCCAGCTGCCGCCTGGCATTCTCCAGCACCTCATACACCGGCTCCGGTACCTCGACGGCCTTGCCGCGCGGCACCTGAAACGTGCGTCCGTTGACGCAGACAAACACCGACTGCTGCTCCGTGCCGCCCGCGCGCGGCAGTGTGATGGTCTTCATACCTGCAAATGCGTTTTCCATGACAATTCTCCCTTCCTGTCCTGTCTTCTCCGGAGACCGGCTTGCGCCGGTCTCCATCTTGCTTCCTCAGTTTGCTTCGTCCTCGGCAGAATACGCGCCGCAGCTTTCCACGCGCACCATACGGTCCTCATACAGGATCTTCGCCGCACTGGAGAACTTATAGCCAAGCGTCGAGAACTGGTTGAGCGGTCCGCCGACCTGCCCCTTGTCCTTGATGATCATCTCCAGATTGCCGCCCTCGGGGTCGATCATGCCGTAGGCATCCTTGCCGAGGAAGAGCGTTGCATAGACGCTGTAATACTCCGCAGGCGTGCCCTTGGACGTATCCGCTGCCGTCTTGACCGGGCAGCCCTCGCCGTTGAAGATTTTGGCCTCGGTCGTCTCGATGAAGCGCACGCCGTGCAGTTCGCCGATCTCACCGGTAAACAGTTCCGTCAGACCCGCGTACTTGTGCGCCTCGATCCACGCCTCGGACGAACGCAGATCGTATGCAACGGACGGGTGAATGATGGCAATGTACTTGCCGTCAATTTTCGGGGCCTTGAGTTTTTTCAGCAGCGTCACCGCCTTGTTGACCTCGTCCGGCGTCAGCTTTGCGGTGGTGTCCAGCCCCGCGCGGCTGGTTACGGCGGTATGCGCGCCGTTCGTGCCGACCTTGTCGCAGTACTGCACGTTCGTGCCTGCTGCGGCGACATTGCGCACCAGCTTATCCTGCGTCGTACCGGCAGACGCGCCCAATTCCTCCGCCGCGCCCAAAATCACATCGTCAATGGCGTGCAGTTCCAGCTGATCGGACACGGACACATAGGTGCCGTACTGGGTGATCGCCTGCGTCACAGCGCTCTGGCCGAACTTCTGACCCGTCGGGATCACACCCTCGGTCAGCGCGCCCGCGTCCTCAAGCGTGTTCCACTTGCGCCATTCCACGGTCTTGCCGCGGCCGGCAGGCAGCGCCTGCTTGCGGGCAAACTGCGTATGAATGAGTTCTGGCCGTGCGTTTTCCAGCAGTTCCGTGTCGTAAAACGTCTTCATGGACGCCGTCATGCCGCCTCCTTCCGGGAAGGCATTTGTCTCGCCGGAATACGCGTTCACATAATTGCCGCTGGCATTCACCAGCGTACCCGCGTCAGCAAACAGCTGCAAATTCAGTTCCTGTTTCAGATTCATAAAAACTTCTCCTTTCCTCATGTAACCGATGATGCAATCAGCAAGCGCTATCAGCGGTTACTTAGAGCCGGACGGTCTCGCCCCGTCTGGCACGCGCCTTCAGTTCCTCTCTCGTCTGTCTGGACCAATGCTCCGGACTCTCGGCAAATGCGCCGAAAGCCGCCGGGGCCATGCCGCTCTCGCGCGGGCGGAGGTAACCCGCCTGCATGGCCGCCGTCAATTCCTCGCGTGCGCGTCTTGCGCCGTATGCCATCGCACCTGCACGAAGTTCCTGCAAGTGTGTCAACTCGTAGGCGCTTCTGGCATCCACACCGCGCATAACCAGGCGCATGAACATGGGACTTTCCAGTTCCTCATGCAGCTGCGCGCCAGGATACGCCTCGCGCACTGCCGCAAACTGCTCGCGGAGCGCTTCATACCCCTGCCGCATCGCTTCCTCGCGCTGCTCCGGCGTTGCCGGGACTCTGCCCTCCGGCGAGCAAGCAGCCAGCCGCTCCGCCTGCTCCGGCGTAAGCTGCGCCGCGTCCACGCCGAAGGTCTTCTGCAGCGCCGGGCTCAGCGATTTAAGCACCTGCTCGCTTCTCGCGCAATTTTTCAGCCGCTCGCGCACGATCGTCTGCACCTGTCTGTCATAGTCCTTCTTGTACGGTCCCTGGATGAGCGCCCGGAACGCCTCTGCGCGCTCCTGCACATCCTCCGGCGCGGCGTCCGCCGATACGCCCGGTTCCGGCTGCTCCTGCTGCTCTGCTGCAAACGCCTGCAGCCAATCAAACTTCTCCATTCCGTTCCTCCTTCTGCCCTTCAAGCGGGCGACACTCGGGTCTTTCCAACTTATTTTCAGGGTCACGTTCACCCAAAACCCGCACATAGTCCGGATACCGCGCTGAGAGCAGCCGGTATCCTGCGCGAACCGTCTCAAACATGCCGTCCAGCCGCGCCTGCTCCCGTTTGTCCGCAGACACTTCCAGCCGGAAGCCTCCGCAGCCCGATTCGATCACCGGCGGTGTTTTCAGCCCCGCCGCCTGCACCGCCTCCGCCAGCGCGAACGCCAGCATTGACGCCGCCGCGCAGACGATATCGCTGCCATACCGCGAAAACCCTGCGTGCCCGCGCACCGTCAGCGCCGTTTTTCCCAGCCATACCTCAATCATCCCGGCTGCGCCGCCTCTCCGGCGCGCCTGCGCGCTTGCTGCACTCTGGCCGGCTCCGCGTCCTGCTTCTTTGCCGTCTGCATCCCGCCCGGAGCCTCCGGTGAGGGCGAGCTCGCCAGCCGCGCATACAGTTCCGGCTCGTACCGCCCCGCCAGCGTCAGCGCCATGCGCTGCCACGCCGCCGCATCCGCGCCGGAGCGAATCTTCTGCAAGATCTGCTGCTTGCCGTCAAAGTCCATCATATCGAGGCACGCCAGCGCCTGCGTCTCCATCTCCGGCCGGAAAAAGCCCAGCTGGAAAAACTGCAGCGCCAGTTCGTTCTGCGCCAGCTTCGTATAGGCCGTGTGCTTCTGCGCCGCAACACTGACGTCGAACACCGGCATCCGCATGAGCGCCTCCGGCCCCATGCTCTGCGCCTTCAGCCGCGCGTTGCAGTAGGACACAAACTCCTCTGCCCCGCCTGCGCCCACAATGCGGAACCTGCGCGGCAGATCGTAAAACTGCCGGATGCGTTCGATCACCATGCGGATCAGCCGCGCATAAGCCCGGTATGCCGACTGCGTCGATGCGCGTGAGCTGCGCCCGGATGCCTCCTGCAAAGCCGCGATGGCCGAGGCCGCCGTCACACCGGACGAAACCTGTCCGTTCGTCACATCCGTATTGCCCGTCGTCCATTTGAGTTCCTCGATCTTGTTGTTCAAAACCTGCACGCAGATCCCCGGCAGCATATTGACCTGCACCTGCTGTAAGGAGTCCTGTCCCAGATTCCCGTCCACATGCACAAACGGCTTCGTCCAATCCGCGTATTCCTGCTCATTAACTGACCCGTCTGAGCGGCGGAACCATCTTGGCGTCGCCGCCATGATCGTGTTCTTCACAATAGCCTGATCCATTCGGTCAATCTGCTCCTGCGCACCCTTGCCGATATCAATGTATCCGTACCCGCAGATCGAGCCTTCGATGGGAAACAGCCGGTCAAAGATGAACGGATAATCCCCGTCGTCATACAGTCCCCGCTCACACGTCGGCGCACGCACCGGCGTCTGCACCAAAACCGCCTTGCCCGTCTCCGGGTCGCGTGCCTCGCGCGTGACCGACGGGACAAACGTGTCGTTCTCCGTCGCGTACAAGACTGTCTCGCCCACATATTTGCAGTAATGCAGCACGCTCCTTCCGCCCACGCGCTTCTTGTAATACCAATCTACCACCAGCGTCTTTTCCGAAAGATCTACCGCATCGTCCGTCCGGTAACGGGAAAGCACCACGCTGCTCCCGCCGAGTTTTCCCGCCAGCTGCGGATACGCCGCCAGCAGCGCCTCATTGTCCTCCAGTTCCAGATAAAACACATTCTGCGACTTCTGGATATCCGTTACGCCCGGCTCCCAAAACAGGTTCAGCACATTCACGGGCCGAATCGAAATATCTCCCAGTCCGCCAAGCTTCTCCTGGTCCCAGTACACGCCCCACACGCCTGTACCCTGCTTCATCTTCTGCCAGCAGGTATCGGAGTAGACCTCTTCAAAATCGTTCTGCTCCAAAATGCACGGAATGATTGACGAGAGCATCTGCGCCTCCTGCCGGTCGTCCGGTTCCCGCGGGCGGATGACCGGCCCCGGATAGGCCGCGACCGCGTCCGCATGCTTGCCCATGATGACGTTGAACAGCCACCCGGACGCGGGCCGGTCATCGTTCGGATTGCCCTTGTCCGAAAACTGCCGCCACTGCCGTAGCTTCCACCAGTCCTCGTCGGCGATGATGCGCCGTTCCAGATTCTGCTTGCCCTGCTTGTAGCGGCGCAGAATGTCCGCCGCCCTCCGCAGTTCCCGCTCCCCGATCACGGGGACACCTGTTGTCCGTACCTCCATTGCTTCCTCCTTATTTCAGTTGGTTCAGCGGGTCTGACCAGACCGCCGCCGTCTGCGCCTGCATCATTGGCTTCACCGGACGCGACATACAGAAATACCGCCATTCGTCGCACACATGATCCTCCATCGCCGTGTCCAGATCCTCCGGCCGCGTCTGCGAATACAGCATCAGCGGCACCGTCCGGATAAACGCCCTGCAATTTTTGAACACATACATGCGCGGGTACCCGTTTTCGTCGAATTGCAGCCGGTAATGGCACTGCATCCAGCCCGCGATGCGCTCGTTATCGCCCGGCGTAAAATACACGCCGTACCGCGCCGCCGTTTGCGCCACGCTTTCCCCGCGTGAAGCGTCCCAGATCGCCGGGTCCGCCACGCCTGTAATCTCCCGGCCCTTGAGCCACGGATGCTCCGTCTCGATCCGCCGGATCTCGGCAAACTGCCGGTCCGGCGTCCACTTGACGCCCTCGTTCGGCGTCTTCGTACACCCGTAAAGTTCCAGAATGCGGTAAATAACTCCATCGTAGTCAACTGCCCACCATGCACAGGAAAACGGCTTTCCATACCCGAAGTCATAACTCCGGCAGACTGTCCATCCCTTATCCGGCGTAAATGGCTCGATCACATGCGTCCACTGCCGGTCTTGATAATGCTCCGGCGCATCGCGGAAGTCCTCAAAGAACTGTCCCTCGTACACATCCCATGACCCGTACAGCCACGCCTCGCGCAGTTTCGGCGGCAGTGTCTCCAGCTGCTTCAGATACTCCGGCTGCTGCCGCATTAAAGCCCGGTTGTCCGTCACCAGCGCCTGCACAAAGCTGTAATTTTCCGGCTCCTCGCCCGTCTCGAACCGGCGGTCAATGAACAGCCGCTTAAAATACCCATGCCCCGGCCCGCCGGGGTTCAGCGTGTAATACGTCCGCTTCGGCAGCCCGTTCGTCCCGCGCACGCAGGCGTTGATTGCGTCGATCCACGCCTTTTGCAGCTGCCCGGCCTCGTCGAGAAACACCACGTCGTATTCTGCGCCCTGGTACTGTCCCATATCGCCGTTGCACGCGCAGTAGCCGAACGTGATCGTCGATCCATTTGGAAATTCAAACCGCTTGTCAGACGCCTTATACTTCGCAATCCCCGCCAAATCCTGCCGCAGCGGGTCAATGTGATTGTTCTGCAATTCCCGCAGTGTCCTGCGCACGATCAGCAGCTTGATTCCCGCGTACCGCAGCGCCAGCAGCTTCGCCTTCGTACGCACCGCCCAGCTTTTCCCGCCGCCTCTTGCCCCGCCGTAAGCGATGTGCCGGTGCCGGTCCAGCAAAAAGCGCCTCTGCTTCTCGTTCGGCACGCCGATGCGCAGTTCCGTCATCCTGAAAATTCCTCCGCTTCCCGCTCAAATACCACGCGCACGCCCGTTTCCTGTCCGCCGCGTTCCTCCTGCAGCTCCTGCCGGATCTCGACCGCCTGCTTCATCACCTTCGCCAATTCCCCCAACTCCTTGCTCGGCGTTTCGCCGTCCTTGATCTGATCCAGCAGCCGCTTCGAGATCGTTTCCAGCGCCTTTTCCAGATTTCCGGACGCCTTTTCAATGGGATCCCGGCGTGCCCTTCCGGCCTTTTCCTCAGTCATCCGCATACCTCGCATTGATGGCGGTATAGAGTTCGCATTTTCCGCAGTTTTTCGTCCTGCAGAAAATCTCCATCTGCTGCCGCTTCGCCCGGCCTGAAGCGAACGTCAGCCGCAGAAAGCTTTCGTCCGTGATTCCTTCGCAGTAAATGCTCCTGCCGCTGTCCTCCCGGTAAAACGGGCACCATACCGGCTCAAAGCTCTTCTCCCCGTTCTGCATCCATCTCCACCTCCCGTCTGTGTTCATACCCCGCTCGCGCCGCCAGCGCCTCCACCCCCACCGTTTCCAGCAGGAACTCCTCCATGCACGCCGCATGTACCGCCGTGCCGTCCATCGCCTCATACCGCTCGTCCGCCTCCGTAACGGCCTCGCCGCACCACCGGCAGACGCAGCTGCGCATCATCCTCCTGCACCTCCCCAAGTAACCGCAGATGACTCTTGTCGATTGAATCATTGGTCACCAAAATCATATTTTTATGCGATACGCAGTTGACAAAACGCGCCGCGCCGGATACAATAAAGTTGTTTGAATCTCCGGCTGCGGCGCCGCTCTTTTTCATGTCTGGCAGACCCAGTTTCTCCCGGCCCGCCGCGTTCTCCGCATCTGCCCTCTGAATATATCGCATTAATATACGATTGTCAAGGGGAGTGTGTCGCACTTTTGTTTGATTCTCTATTTTGCACAACTGCGAGGTGGCTGTTTTGTTTATTTATAGCAGATTTGAATCGCTGATCCATGAGACAGGCGTGACCAAAGCATCCATCGCCCGCCGCATTGGCCGCACGCCAACCGTATGCCAGGACTGGAAGGCCGGCAAATCCGAGCCCAGCGCCGACCAGCTTCAGATCGTCGCCGCCGCGCTTGGCACGACGCCCGCCTACCTCACCGGTGCAACGGATGAAAAAAAACTCCCCGCCGGCGCGCCGTCCGACGAGGAGGATCCGCTCGACACGAGACTCAGGGAACTTCTTTCTCATGCTGACGATGATCTGAAGCAGGCCATGATCGCGTTTTTAGAGCGCTTTCAAAAAAAGTAAGAAACTGCTGTTTTTCTTCCCGGCTCAGCGCCGCAAACATCCGGACGATCTGCTCGTCCGCCGTTTCCTGTTTGTCTGGTCTGTCTGCTCGGTGTTTCGTCATCCTGCATCCACTCCTAAATTCCGTTCCGTTCTTCCAGCTGCTGATGTTTGAGGCAGTGTTTTTATGTTAAAACATTTGTTCTAGTTTTTCAAGATGGCAGAACGCCCAAAGAATCGATAAAATTTTCTACTGTCGCCTGTCTGGTCTTGTCCCAAAAACAGGACATTTATCGTTTTCTCCTTCCCCCGCCCGTTTCTGTTCTTGACGCACCCGCTTTTCAGTGCTAAAATATTCCCATCTGCCGGTGTGGTGGAATGGCAGACACAAGGGACTTAAAATCCCTCGGCGTAACAACCGTGCGGGTTCGAGCCCCGCCACCGGCACCACTCAGAAATGACCTTTGTATGTCAGATGACCGCTTAGGGCGCGTCCATCTCGACAGCAAAGGTCTTTCTTCGTTCAAACCCGCAATCGCTTCGCTGGATTGCGGGTTTGTGCCCTAAACTTGGACGTTTGATTCAAAACGTGACAGCGCCCGGCTCCGTAAAAGAGCCGGGCGCTGTGCTTGAGGGAAAAAAGAGGCTTGCGAAGGGTTATGATACTGCGAGTAGTTTCACAAAAAAATCATGCCGGTGCTGGATACCCGCCGTACATACGGCTGCAGCGCCTATTGCGCCACATATTCCCTGCTTCTGATGGTGCAGCGACGCTGGTGCAGTCCGGGACTGCAGTTCTGAATCCGGAAGCTGCGGATTCGTCTTTCCAGCCGTCTTCGCGGTCTTCGGAAAGACTGTATCCGTCAGCATTGTCGCTGCCCCATGTGCAGGTGACGGTACAGGAGGCTGTGTAGGTTCTGCCGTCATAGACATAGCTTGCATTCAGGACATACGATTCGCCGTTTGTCATGCCGAATTCATCGACCGTATAATACTGTCCATCCCAAAGGCTGCCGCCGCGGTGCTCGGACACAACGTTCCATGTGACATTGTTGTTCGTACAGCCGGGGATAGTGGTGTTAATTGTAAAGGATGCGCGGCCTGCCGCGATATCTCTGCTGACAAGACTGATGCCAAACGTATACTCAGTCCGTTTTGCTGTTTGCGTATATGTGGCGGAATAGAAAGAACCATCTGGCTTTTTGTAATTATATAAAGCAGTGATAGTACAGTCGATGGCTCGATTTACATACAGGAACCCGTCAGTATCTTGGAACCAGTCTCCCTGTGACGGTGTAACAGACCATACGGTCTGGTTTCTCTGATAGCCCGGAATGTTTGTGTCTACACTATAGCAAGCGTATTCTTCCGAACCACCTAATACTGAGATAGCGAAGTGATATTCTTTTTCCTCTTGCTTTTCCCCGACGACGACCGTTGTTGAGCCGGAATATTTACGGCCGTTGTAGGTCATTGTGGCGGAAATGACCGCAGTGCCCGAACCAGCTGCGTGAAGAGTTTTACCCTCAAAGTACGCGACGCTCGGATTCGACGAACTCCAGGTCACGTCCTGACCGGCGGGGTCAGTCGTGGCGTACAGGCGCAGGCCCTCGCTCAGCTCCTCCTGCGTGACGGTGACGCTCGGCGTCTTGACCGTGACGTTGAAGGTCGTGCTGACGCCCTGATAGGTGACAGTGACCTGCTTGGAGCCTGCGCTGCTCAGATCGGCGTTGGTCGTAAAGCCGCTGGTGATGGTCTGCGTTTTGCCCGCAGTGTCGGTATAGCGGACGCTCAGACCGGTGGTATTCAGCTTGTCGCCGATATAATAGGTCGTCTTGCTCGGCCGGTTGACGACAGACAGCGACGCCTTCCCGGCGGGCTGCTCCTTCTCGGGCTGCTTGGCCGGTTCCTTCGCCGGTTCCTTTGCCGGCTGCTGCGTGGTTCCGCCGCCGCTGCTGATGCACAGGTCGGGCGTGCGCGTACCGGAGATGTAATAGTAATCCGAGTCGCTGTAGCCGTTGAACTGGAAATCAACAACGCAGCCCGCGGCGACCTGACTGTTATGGACCTTCTTGACAGCATACTGCACCCCTGCTGCCTGCAAAGCGGCCTCCGCGTCCTGCTGCTTGGTGTTCTGGTCAAAGCGCTTTACCTTTATATAGCTGTCGGAATCGAGCACCCACACGGTACACTGCCTGACCTGTCCCGCATAGAGCGCGGTCACAAAGGTGCAGCCCTCCGCAACGCCGGTCACAACGCCATTCCACAGAACAGAGGCAACGCGCGGATCGGCAGAAACCCAGTAAACCATGCTCGCGTCAATGTCCCCAAGCTGCTGGCAGAGCGGGAATTCCTCACCGACCTCCAGAATGACGCTTCCCACCATTTCCAGCGGGCGACTGTCATTGACAGTCACATAACAGGAAGCCGCTTCGCCGCCAACCACAACAGTGACCGTCGCCGCACCGGGAGCAATCGCAACAACATAACCGTCCACGTCAACAAAGACGGAGGAAGGATCGCTGGACGACCAGACGATGGAACCTGCGCTTCCGCTGTACTGCAGCGTGTCTGCCAGATCAAACGTCTCGCCAACCTGAAGATCGAGCAGCGGCTTGAACTGATTGATCGTAACATTGGACTGCGAAGGCTGGTTGGTGCTGTCGGAACTGATGTCCAGCCCAATTTTGGTGCCGGGCGCCGCCTCGCTGCCGCCGAGCGGCGTCTGCGCCGCGACATGGCCGAGCGCAACATAGCTGCATGTGACGCCCTGCGCCGCAGAGCCAAAGCCGCTCTGCGCCAGCAGCCGCTCCGCCTCCGCCTGATCCTTATACAGAACATTCGGCACAAGCTGCTTCTGCGGGCCGAGGCTGACGACGAAATAGACGCCGGTTCCCTTCAGAACCTGTTCGCCGCTCGCCGGAGACTGCTGGATGATGCTGCCGCTCGGGATAGACGGATGGTAGCGCAGCGCGCATTTGACGCCGTAAAGCGACAGCGTGCGCAAATCCTGCTTGGCTGTGTCAAACGGCTGGCCGACATAATCGCGGACCGTCACATAGGAATCTGCGGACGGAACCACCACAGCAATGTCAACTGATCCGTCTGAGTCACTGCCGTCCGAGGGCGGCTCAGGCAGAGGCGTTACCGGTTCGTCCGGCTCTTCCACAACACGGAGCGTGATCTTCGAGTCGGAGGTCAGCGGTGAGCCGGGCGTTACGCTCTGATCGACGATGGTTCCGGGCATTTCCGTGCTGCTTGAAACATATTCCCATTTGATCTGCTTGTCCGAAATACCCATCTGCGTCAGATAATCCTCCGCAGCATCCTTGAGCATGGACGTCGTATCTCCCATAGTACCCGCAGGCCGCTCCTTGCCAAGACTAGCCGTGGCCCGCAGATCGGACGAGGGTTCCAGCTTCGTACCGGATTTCGGATCCTGGCTCAGAATACGCCCCTGCTCGACGCCCGCGTCGTAATCAGAACCCTCCACGACCAAACGCAGTGAGGCCTTTTCCGCCGTTGCTACCGCATCGACGACCTGCATATTCACAACGTTCGGACTCAGAACATAGCCGTCCTTCGTCACAACGGGCTTCTGACCGCGGTTGAGATAGAGCAAAACGCCGCCCGCAGCAATCGCGGCCGTCAACACGCCTGCAGCGATCTTCGCCCAGAGCGGCCAGCTGAAGCTGCCGCGCTTACGGATCGTCTCCTGCACGCGCCGGGCCGGCGTCTGCGCGGTCAGTTCCTCATAGAGTTCAGCCACGCTCTGCGTGCGCTCCTGCGTATGCAGGGCCATGCCGTTGAGAAGCGCCGTTTCCTGCGCCTTTGTAATAGCCTTGTTGTATTTGGACGGGGGCGGCAGCAGATCGCGCTTGTGCTGCTGCAGGTATTCCCCGCGCTCAATCGCGCCTGGCGGCGTAACGCCTGTCATCATCTGATAGAGCGTCGCGCTGAGTGCATAAACATCAGCCGCCGGGCCCTGTACGCCGTGGCTGTTATACTGCTCCTCGGGCGAATAGCCGTCCTTGATGATCACGGTCATGCTCTTGCCGCAGTCGTGGACAGCATGGCGCGCAGCACCGAAATCGATCAGCCGGACGCCGCCGTCCTTCAAAACCATGATGTTGTCCGGCGCGATGTCCCGGTGAATCATTCCGCTGTCATGGACCCTTTGCAGCGACAGCATGATCGGCGTCAGCATGGCAATCGCCTTCTCCGGCGCAATCCGTCCCTGCGGCGAGACAGCCGATTCCTTTTTCAGATACTCGCTCAGCGTGATACCGTCGAGATATTCCATCACGAGATAGGCCGTTTCGTTTGCGGAGAAGCAGTCGTAGACGTGGACAATGCCTTCCTCATCCTGAAACGCGGACAGGCGCTTTGCTTCGTCCAGGAATTTTTCCTTGCCAAACTGGAAATATTCGCCTTCTTTTCCTGTAAAAACAGTCAAGCGGCTCTCGCCGGGGCGGCGGGTAGCATACTCGCTGGGCAGATATTCCTTGATTGCAACCTTATGCAGCAGCAGCGCGTCCCACGCGAGATACGTCACGCTGAAGCCGCCATGCCCCAGTGCGCGGCCAATGACGTAGCGCTCTTTCAAGATTGCGCCCGGCCGCATATAGGTCGCAAGTTCCGGCTCGGTTCCCTCTGCATAGCCGCAGTGCGGGCAGATGTCGAACGAGTCGTCGTATTGCTCAAAGCATCCAAAGCAGATTTTCATGTTTTTCCTCTCTTTCTACGCGATTCCGCACGACCGGGGCTGCGTCTCGGCAAGAATATCCGCAAGTTCTCCGGCAATGTTTCGGTACTCCTCATATACCGCGCTGGATATGGGGACGCAGGGATAATGGTTCTCAAGATACAAACAGCGCTGTCCATCCTCACTCAAAAGATACGACAGGAACCGCACGGCGCAGGCCGTTTCTTTTTTTGAGGCCTTTTGTGTAATTGACCAGACATTCTGGAGCATGCAGGCTGACTCCGGCGACTGCACGGCGTACAGCCGGTAGCGTCCTGTCATCTGCGCCTGCACATCAGCGGCGTCTGTAGTATCTCCGTAATACAGGCCCTGCTCACCGGACAAGAACGCATCCAGCGTATCCGCGCTGACCTTCATATTATCCGTTTCCGGGATGGAACTCTGGAACAGCACCTCATAGGCGGGTAAAAACGACGCCTTCATCCCGGCCTTGAGATCGAGACTGGCCAGGCTGGTAAGCGTTGCGCCGGTAGCCTGCCGGAAATCGAAGCCGATGCCCTCGGCGCAGGCATTTGACGCATACAAAACGGGAAGCCCATAGCCAAGCGCGGCATATTCCCCGCTGACCGGTGCAGCCAGGCGGAACTCCTCCGAAGAGATCTGCCGGTTCAGTTGACGGATTGCCTTTGCGTTGCAGGCAAGTTCAGCGTTTTGCGCAGTGCGCTCGAACAAAACCGGCAATGTCCCATCCTGCTCTGCCTGCTTGAGCTGCTGCTCATATTGCTCGGGCGCAATGCTTTGCAGCCGCAGTTCAACATTCGGGTACAGCGTCCGAAACGCGTCGGCAGCAGCGTTCAGCGCGGCGATCTTATTCTGTCCGCTTGCGCGGAGCGGGTCCGCGGTAAACCAGATATCGACTGTCGCGTCCGGCAGCGTCGCCTTGGCCGCGCGGCTGAGCCAGAGATACCCGACCGTGCCGCCGACGATGGCAAGCACCAGAAACACGCTCAACAGGCTGATCCATTTCCTGCGCTGCTTTTCTTTCCGTGTTTTTTCAAGGCTTTTCGTCTGCTGGTATTGGAGCAGCGCGCGGGAAAACTCCTCCGCACGGGAAAACCGCAGTTCCGGCTCCAGCGCCAGCGCCTGCATGACAGCATTGCTGACCGGCTCCGGAATCTCGGGCTTCAGCGCATGCGGGGCCTTAAGATGATCCGTCGGCCAGCGGTTAAGCGCACTTTCTGGTTTTTTGCCGAGCATCGCAGTGTACAGCGTAGCGCCCAACGCATAAATATCCGTCTGCGGCCCCTGATGCGCGGAGCGGGAGTACTGCTCCGGCGGGGTAAAGCAGTCCTTGAACACGACCGTCAGCGGGGTCTGCTGCACAGAAACCCTGGCAGCCCCGAAATCGATCAGCTTGATCTTACCGTCGTCGCACAGGAAGATGTTGTCCGGGCTGACGTCCCGGTGGACGATTCCCTTCCGGTGCAGCGCAGCGAGCGCATCACAGACGACCGCGCCGATAGCGACCGTGCGTTCCCACTCCAGCGGGGCGCGCTCGATCTCCGTTTTCAGCGTGTGACCGCGCAGATATTCCATAACGATATAGGCCGTTCCGTTTTCTTCAAAATATTCCCGCACCTGCACGATATTCGGGACCGAATGGAACTGCATCATATTCTGTGCCTCGTTCAGAAAGCGCGCATAGCCCTGCCGAAATTCTTCCGTCCGTTTTCCCGCATAGAGGATGACCTCCTTGCTGCCGGGAATGCGGTTGGTAATGCCGGATGGGAAATATTCCTTCAGTGCAATCGTACACGCAAGCTTTTTGTCGTAGGCGCGGTATGTAATGCCAAAGCCGCCGATACCGATCACAGACTCGATGCGGTACCGCCCGGCGATCTCCCAACCCGGCTGCAGCGCGTTTGGCACTTCCTCCGTCTGCGAATAGCCGCAGTATGGACACGCCGCGGCAGAATCCGCAATCGGCCTGCCGCATTTTTCACAGGTTCTCATTTCTGCTCCTTATGAAAATAAGTATTCCAATGGAACGACTCTCCGCACAGCGGGACAAACAGGAGCGTCGTCGCACCGGTACGGATCAGATCATGCGCCTTCAGCTGCATCGGAGTCAGCAGCAGCGCGTCGTTCAGATACGTCAGTCCGCGTCCGTCGCCGGGCTGCAGATAAAACGCTTCCGAGGCCGGGTCAAACGTGAGAATGCAGTGCGCATTCCGGGAAACCTCGGGATCCGAACCGAGACACACATCCATATCCGCAGCGCGCCCGATCCGGTTTCTGCCGCCGGCAAGTGGGAATGACAGTCCCTGCTGACAGCCCAGCACACAGACCAGCCAGCCGACCACAGGCTCAATCTGATTCATCTCTCCGGAATACAGGATGTGCGTGCGTCCATCGTCCGGCGCAGAGGCCGGAAAAAACGCCGGTTTTGGCATCTGGACAGGCACAGACTCCTGCGATGCAACGGGCGCGGGTTCCGGCTCGTCAGCTAGAATAGCAGGTTCTTCCAGAATGATCTCATTCTCCTGCTCCGAAGCCGGAGAAAGCGGCTGTTCGGGTTCCGGAACCGGCTTCGGCTCGGACTGCCGTTCCTGCACAGACGCCGGCAGAACCGCTTTGTCCATCCGTGCTCCGCAAAACGGGCAATATGGCTGCCGCTCCGCTCCATCCATCCGCGCACCGCAGCTTGGGCAAACCGTCTGCTGCTCCTGCACAGGCACAGGCGGAACCGGCAGCTGCATCCCGTCCGGCGGGAACAGCGGCGTGGTGTGCATAATATCCAGCCGGGGCGTCCCCGCCTGCACAGGCGGCGGCGCGGAGAACCCGGCCACCGGCGTGTCCGGCAAAGACGTTTTCCCGCGCAGATCATCGAGACTCCAGTATCCGCCCTTTGCGGGCCCGTCCTGCGCAGGCGGTGCGGCGTGCTGCGCCGTCTGCGCTGTCCGTTCTAAAAAAGCCTTTGCCCGCGCGCAATGCGGGCAAGCCGAAAACTTGTCCGCATCGTAATAGTGATTCTTGTTACAAAGCACTTTATTCATGTTGTCGTCTCCATTTATTGGTGTCGTTTGATCAGGACCAGCGTGGTATTATCCTGCATGGCGTCGCTGTGACTCAGCAGCACGGTCTGAAGTTTTTTTGTCAGCTGCTGCGCAGTGCCGGGCTGGGAAAGCAGTTCCTCCAGCGTCTGCGTGCTAAGCGCCTGCATCAGCCCGTCGGAGCACAGCAAAATCACGTCTCCCCGTTCGATCGCCATCGGCTGCTGATTCTGCTCATACAGGCCAATGCCGTTCATCCCAAGATAGCTTGTCAGCGCCCGGCCGCGCCTGATCTCCCGGTCGTAAAACAGTTGGCTGATCTCACCCTTTTCCAACCGCTGATTTAAGAACGCGGCATAATTATGCTCCGGAACGAGACGCCGCAGCCTGCCGCCGCGCAGAAGGAACAAACCGCTGTCGCCGATGGACAGCCAGTACAGCCCGTCGCCGCGCGCCCAAACGCTTACAATGGTCGAGCCGCCTCCGGCGGTCTGCTCCGCAACGGCCCGGTCCATCCAATCGATCGTCTGCTGATAGAGATAGGAGGGCGCAGCCTGCGGGTTTCCGCGAAATGCAGTCAGCAGCGTCTGCACGGCGCTCCGGCTGGCCTGCGCGCCGTCCGGCAGACCGCCGATCCCGTCGCAGACCGCCGCGAAGATCTCTCCCCACCGCCGTTCCAAACAATACGCATCCTGCTGCTCCTCCCGCCCGCCAAGCATCGTCAGAGTGGCGGTGGAATATCGGCTCAGAATCATAGTGTCTCCGTCTCTTCGTCCGGCAGGACAAGCGGGGCGTCCTCAGCAGCGCTTTCATAAGCTTCCGCGAAAGTCGCTTCCTCCTCCGCATCAAACGTGGGGAGCGCCGCCTCGTCTTCTTCGTCTTCTTCAGACTCCTCGCCGGTTTCCTGCGCAAAATGCGCTGCTGCGCGGGTCATCAGACTCTCATATTCCGGCGTCTGATAGCCGGTAAACAGCACCTCGGCAATATCCTCCGCGTCAAACAGCAGATTGGACTGCCCTCCGAGGAATCCTTCGGGATACGCCTCACCGATGTAATCAAAGTTTCTCCCGTCCGTCACGCGCTGCTGATAAACGCCGAAGATCATAACCGGCTTTTCCGCCTCGCGCAGCTGGACGACGCTGCCGATGGGCAATAACAGTTCAGACATATTCCTTCTCCTTTATTTCGGTATTTTCAGGTTCCAGCCGGAGTTGTCATCAATGATGACGTGGCGGCTGTTGTTCATCTCCTGAAGCGTCTTTACGGCACCGTCGGCAGGGTCGACGATCAGGAAATCGGCGTAGGTCAGGTTGTTAGGATCGGCTCCATCACGAATGCCGATTACGGTTACGGTGTGGCCGATATTGTTGTTGTATGTTTCAACGCAGTTCAGAATGACGGGCGTTCCACCGCTCAGCAGCTCGTACATTTTGCTCATCTTCTGCGTTTCTGTCCAGGTGCCGGATTCAATTTGAATGCTGTGGTCCCACTTTGCACCGGCGCCGTTGATCCATGTCATATCAAATTGGCTTGTCCAGCGCTGATGCTTGATCGAATAGGCGATTGCCTCTGCAGTTGTGGTGCAGTTGTTTTTCCATTTCTGTTCCTGACAGTATTCGCGGCTGAAATTCGAAACAACGTGGAAGTCGCTGTATTTTCCGTCTTCTGCATATCGTTTCAGGTTTTCAGATACAGGAATCTGCTTTGTATACCCCGGATTCGGCTGGACGTCGCTTGCGTCCGTGGACGGAACGGAGCCGGTCGTGTTCGACACGCTGGCGCCGTGTCTGCTGTTTTCGCCGGAGGACGAAGCCGGGCTGCTTCCGCCGGACGTCGTCTGGTCTGAGGTGGAAGCGCTGCTCGCGCTGTTTTTGCCGGAGCTGTCTGGGCGGATGACCAGCGGCGGGAGAAGCGGCTTCACATGAGCCGAATCTGTGGTGAAATATTTGCGGAAGTGGGAAATGATGAGGCGTAAGATCCAGCCCAGAGCGGGCGGGAGAAAAGGATTGTCCGGCGTTCGGCCGTCCCGGCCAGTGTCGATCTTCATCGCCGCGCGCCCGTCCGCCTCTCTTGCGGCATCGGCAATGCCGACCAGTGCGTCGTCCAACCGTGAGATATCGTGATACAGATCCCGCGTCCTTCTTGTCACCGCATACAGCGCGTACTTTATCATAGACAGATCACGTCCAAACTGGAAGACAAGCTCTCTGCGATAGGCTCTTTCTGTGATGGATGCGGCCGATTGTCCGCATCTGGATGCGTTTGACAGCTGCCGTGCCTGCTCTTCCAGCATGACAGGGTCAACAATGTGTGTGTGATTCTGCATGGTAGTGCTCCCTTTAAATCCTTTCTTCATCCGAGATGCTGCCGTTTATTTCCTCCAGCATATTCCTGACCAGCCAGTCTTCTGCAATTTCGTTGCCCTGAATCTGAAAACTGGACGAGAAAGGCACTGCCTGCATCCAGCGCTCCGGGCGCTGCTGCGCAAGCCGGTCCACGGCATGCCTCAGCGTTTCAGGTATTTTCGGTAAGGTTCGGGATACGGCTCCCGGTCTGTGTACAGCTTCGCTTTGCAGCGCGGCCGCCTGCGCGGCGGCAGAACCGCCCGCTTCAAACAAGTCTGGAACCGGAAGTTCCGAAAGCAGCGTCTGCGTTACGGAACGTTCCGTTTGTTCATAACAATCTGCAACAGCGAGAAGCGTGCGGTGCAAACTGCTGATGTCCGCTTCCAGTGCGGCCAGATCCCGCTCGGCTCTTTGCAGAGCCTCGATCTCCTTTTGGCAGGTCTGCCCCTGCATCTGCTGCAGCGCAGACTGAGCAGCCATACGCGCCTGCGCCGGGTCGTCCATATGCCGCCGTAGGTCTTCCGCCAGTTCCCGGCAGTATGTGAGATTGATATAGCTGCTCATAGTCGTGTCCTTTCCGGCGGAAGCCCGCAGCGTCTGCGGGCTTCCGCCTCATGGCCTGAATGCTCAGGAGAAAATATCGGTCGAATCCAGATTGCTTGCCGTAGCAGCCTGGCTGTTTTCAAGCTCCGCATACTTGGAAGCTGCCGTGGAGAGGTTGTTCGCGTGCGTCTGAATCGTATCCATTGCGCGGATGACCTGGTTGTACAGCAGGACGAACTGATTTTCATACGCGGTACCCGCGTTGCCGATCCAGTCCTCCGACGTCATTGCCTTGATGCGGCTGTTGAGTTCGGTCAGAAGATTTTCCATATTGCTCTTAACGCTGGTGATCGCCTTTGCCTTTTCCGTGACCTCCTGCGGAGTAACTTTCAAAATATTAGCCATTGTATTTGCATCCTTTCTATTATCCAAAATCTGATTTATGATTGATTGTTTGATGATGTTGTTTCACTTGGATCAGTGCGAGGGGCTTTAGCGGGTGGATACGATGTTCTTGACCTCTGCTTCGCCGCTGTCATATTTGGAGGCGGCCGTGTCAATGGCGGTCTTGTAAGTCTCCATCATCTGCGCCAGCCGCTCGAATTTCGGCTTGTCCTCCGTCACCAGCGCATTGAACGCCTCGTTTGCATCGCCGTCCCACATGGCGTCCAGTTCCTCCATCAGCGACCAAAGCTGCTGGACGAGGCTGTTCCAATCGTTGATCTTTTCCTGAAACACGGTTGCAGTGCTGCGCATATTATCGGTATTAACTCTGATTTCCATTTTTTGTTCTCCTTTATATTTTAAAATTTATGTTCGATGAGCACAAGCTGCTCAGGTTTTATGAAAGATTTGCTGAATTTCGCGTTCGGTGCGCTCTGTCTGATGCGCAACGTACCGCAGGGATTTTTGAATAGCCTCGATGTTTTGAAGATTGCGTTTTGCTTTTTTATACGTTTCGTCAATTCTTGCGAGATATGCGCTTGTATAAGGGCCGGACCAGTAGCTGGGAAGATCGCGTTTCACACGCTCCAGCGCGGTAAGCATCTGCTGCATCTGTATCCGTGCGCTTTCAAGCCTGTTCGCGGTTCGCCGCAGCACTGGCGGGGAAACGAAAACTCTGCTGGACATCTCTTACCTCCTGTTTAAAAAATATTGCCTGCATCCAGTGCTTTGTTGCTTTCAAACGTGCTGTTTTCCAGTTCATAATACTTGTTCAGGGAATTCGTCAGTGCGATGACCGTGTCGCGCACCCGCTCGCCGCAGGCCTCTGTGCGATTCTTCAGCTGTTCGTTCATCCGGAAGAATGCGTCTTTTCCCTTGCCGGTCCATATCGTGACGCACTTCGCGCTGGATTCCAGAGACGGCTTCAGCGTTTCCAGTGCGTTCATACATTCGACCATCCCCGAATGAACCTCAACGAGAGCCGCAAGTTCCAATTCTAATTTCATGCCTGTTCACCTCGGTTCGTCACATTCCTGCAAGCGCTCTGCGCAGAACTCCGTACATCCGCTCTTCTCCGTTTTGGTAAATTCCCTTTGCCTCCCGGAGCCTTGTGATCGCGGTCGAAAGCGCTTGAATCGTCCGGTTCAGTTCCTGAATATCCTCGTTCAGCCTTGTCGCGTACAGATTGCCTGCATCGCTTTTCCATCCGTCCTGTGTCTCGCGGCTGAGTTGAATCAGACGTCTTTGCTGCGTCTGCAGTGCGTTCCGGCAGTTATTGATGTTTCGCGCGAGTGTTTCAAGTTCATTGGTGTTCCATGCGATTTCTGCCATTTTCTCACCTCTTCATTTCTGTTTTTTGTCTGTTCCCTTGCTGTGATTGTAGTCTAACACAGCGAACCGGGTTTGGGATGAAATGATGACGAACGGTACACTTGGCGCGATGAACGGTAAATTTCCGCCCGAAAAACGCGCCTCAGACCAGATAAAGCGTGTCGCCGCTGTCGATATCGGCGTCGTCGAGCGTCTGCTCCGGCGAAAGAATGCAGCCCGTACGCTCCGACATCAGAAGCGCCTGCCGGTAAGCGCCGAAGGGGATCCCCATGCTCTGCTCGACCAACTCCAGAAACCCGCGGCAAAGAAGCTTCGCCGACAGCGTCCGCGGCACGATGCAGTCAAACGACCGGTTCACCCCGGCGACATTGATCTCAATCAGAATTTTTTCGCTGTTCATAGCGCTTCCTCCCACTGCTTCCAAAGCATTTTTTCTGTTTCATTCGGGATACTGCCATCCTCCTGCCGGGCAGACGGCTGAAGATCCTCGCGTTCATACCCGCTCTCCCGCAGATAGGCAAAGCAGTCCTGCGGCGTCTGAAACGGAAGCAAACGCACCGCCGCGCCGCTTTGCTCTGCGGCCAGCGTAAGCTGCGGGCAAAAATAGCAGAAGATCCGGTCTGTCCCGCCGAAAAAAGCGCGTGTCTGCGCAAGTTGTGAAAATAGGTATTCGACCACCGGATGCGGTGTGTCCTTCTCGCCGTTTTTCAACAGCATCCCCTTGCGTTCCAGCGTCCGCAGCGCCTTTTCCGGGTCGATCTGCTCCGGCTCACAGACAAACCACGCTGGAACCGTCGTGCATTGGTAGAAATACGCCAGAAAGATGAACTCGTCCTCCGTAAAGCGGTAGCCGGTTACCATGCCAATGCCTCCTTCAGTCTTGCTTTTCCCGTGCGGGAAAGATAAACGACGCTTTCATCGTCCAGTGTCACGGTCATCGTGCCCGCGTCATAGGACAGGATATGGCGCTGATTGACCAGATAGCTGCGGTGTGTACGGACGAATCGGCTGCCAAGCTGCTCTTCAAGTGCATCCAGCGACGCGGAAAGCTCATATTCCTGCGCCGCCGTTACCAGAAACGTCTTTTTGCTGCGGCTTTCAAAATATAAGATCGCGTCCTGTGCGATGGAATAGCGCCGGGCCTTGACCGTCCAGACATAGGTTGCCTGCGTCTGCACAGCAGACGGCTGCTCCACTGCGCGCAGCAGCCGGAACAGTTCCTCTGCTCCGACCGGCTTCAAAAGCAGCCCTGTCGGCAGCGTTTCGGCGGTCACAGCCTGAATCAGCTGCTGGAAGCTTGGTGCAGTCAAAACGATATGGTGCTGCGTCTGCCCGGCGCGCACCTGCGCGATGACCGGCTGTACACGGCCGCCGGCAGCGTCAAGAAAATACATGACCGTCACAGTCTGCGGCGTCAGCTGATCTGCAAATGTGCAGCCGGTAATCCTTGCCTCAACGCCGTTTTGGATCTGATACTGCACCAGAAGGTCCCGCAGATGCTTCCGGTCAGCCTGCTTGTCGTCAATAATATAAGTATCGTACATTCCGGATCACAACTCCTCTGCAGGCGCGGCAGTGCGCGGCAGATAGACCTCCGACAAACGTGTACCCTCGAGCGCGAAGCCCGTCTCCGGCGGGCGTATCCGTGCCTGTTCGGTAATGGACAGGCCGGTTTCGATCGCACGCTGCGCGTCCAGCTTTCCGCCCAGATGCACGCCGGTCTGATACGACAAAAACAGCTGAACGGCCTGCTTCTGGAAATTCTGCTGATACAGCGCCCGGTTCCACACGGCAAGGAAGGTCACGCCATAGCCTCTTCCATTTTTCAGCAGCGTCTCCCAGACATCTGTATAGGAAACCCGCGTACCAGGCGAATAACTCATAGCGCAGAAGGCATTGTAATCTTCAAACAGGACGATGACCGGTGGGAATGCCGTGCGCAGATACGCCTCGCATTCCGCCTCCGTGTGAGACGCAGCGTATTCCTTTTTTGCCGCTGCACGCGTCTTGAACAGATCGCGCAGATAGGTCATAAGCGCGAGCACGTCTTCATAGCTGCAGTACTGCCGGAACTGCGCGTCATACGGTGCGGTGCTGCCGCGGCAGACAATATGGCATTCCAGCTGCTTCTGCGAAATGCTTAGCAGCAGGTTTTCCACCGCCGCCTGCGCGCCCGCGCCCTGCACGTCGCTGATAAAGTAGCAGAACGTATCTTGCAGGCGCAGGCTGTACGGACGGATGCTGCGCGTGTACCAGCCGAGCGGAAGTGCATCCTCCGGCAGCGCCTGAATAGCCGTTTCCTGTAAAAATTCGGCATACAGCTGCTGCTTGTCAATATATCGCAGCGCCGGGGCGCGATAGCCGGACGCAGCGCGCAGCGCGAGCGTGCTGCACGCCTTCGGGTCGGCGACATAGGCGCACTGGAACTGTACGACACTGCCGTTGAAGATGGTAAGGCCGCTTCCAGGCTCACCCGTCGGCATCATTTGCGGCGTAAGGCCGAGATAGCTGTAATAATCCGCACGCTCGTTCAGCTGCAGCGGAATGGTCGTCGTAAAGTTCTGGCTCCATCGGCTGCGCATATCCATAGGTGCATTCATGGTCACGATAAACTGAATGCCGCAGGCCATACCTTCGCGCAGCAGCTTCAAAAGCGGCTCCGCGAAGCGCTCATAGTTTTCCATAAATCCGGCATAGTTGTCGATTACAACCAGCGTCAGCGGCATCACGCCCTTGCCGGCCGCGCGGTAATCCTCCGCATTCGCAGCACCGGCATCCGCCAGCATCCGCTTGCGCTCCTGCATGAGTTCCGTAAGCTGTGAGAACAGGCGCTTGACCTTTTCCTCTTCCTCGGGATAAACGATCCCGCCGCAGTGCGGTGTGCTGCGCAGAGCGTCAAGCCGATGGTTCGAGCAGTCGAGCGCGTACCAGTTCAAAAGTTCCGGCGTCTGCCGGATGCTGAGCGTATAGAGAATCGTCTGCACAAGCGTGCTCTTGCCGGAACCGGCGCTGCCGATGATCAGCACGTTGCCGCAGCGCGGGAAGCTGAGCGTATAGAGCGGCTGCGCCTGCTGCTCCGGATAGTCGATCTTGCCGAGAATTGCGGAATACGGCCTGGCCGGAAGCTGACCGAGCAGCGGCTCGAGCGTGATCTGGCTGCGGAGCATCGGCAGCCAAAGCTTTCTGGCCGGATGGACCCCGGCGCTCTGCGCTGTCTCCGCAATATAGGCAACGCAGGCATCCAGCTGGGAGATGCTCTGCGTACCTGCCGGATGCCGCGTGCGCTTGCGTGTGCGCGTACCGTCCAGCGAAAGCAGTTCGATCTGGTTTAGCTGCAATTCCTCCGGCTCCAGTTCCGGCTGGTACTCCGCACCGGAATAGCCGGACTGGAAGAGTTCAAACAGTTCGTCGTTGCCGATCTGCAGATAGCCGCGTCCGATGCGCGTCAAATCCGCAGCCTCCGGCCGCTTGAGCATTTCCATGCTGTCCTGCCGGTCCTGCACCTTCAGGCAAAGCTTGAAGCGTGCGTTGCTCCAGATCTCATCATCGACGACGCCGGAGGGCTTCTGCGTGGCAAGGATCAGGTGAATGCCGAGGCTTCTGCCCACACGGGCGGTACTGACCAGTTCCTTGATGAACTCCGGCTGCTCCTTTTTCAGTTCGGCAAATTCATCGCTGATGATGATCAGATGCGGCAGCGGCTCTGCCGCTGCGCCCTGCCGGTAGAGTTTGTTGTATTGGTCAATATGGTTGACACCAAATTCACTGAAGATTTTCTGCCGCCGCTTGATCTCGCTTTTCAGCGACAGCAGCGCCCGCTGCGTCTGGTTGACGCTGGCAGATGCACTCTTTTCCTCGCCGCTCCCGGACTCGGAGATATTCGTAATGACGCCTGCAACGTGCGGCGTGCCGCCAAACAGGTTCGCCATGCCGCCGCCCTTGTAGTCAATCAGGATAAAGGCAACCTCGTCCGGGTGATAGTTCAGCATCAGGGAGAGAATGAACGTCTGAATCAGTTCACTCTTGCCGGAGCCGGTCGTACCGGCGACGAGGCCGTGCGGGCCATGCTGCTTTTCATGGATATCCAGATACACCGGCTGCGCACCGTAGCTGACGCCGATCTGCGCGCGGATGCTTTCATACGCCCGGTGCGTTTTCCACTGCTTGAGCAGATCCCAGCCGCGAATGTCGGACAGATGATACATTTCCAGAAAACCGATCTGGTTGGGAATTTCGCCGTCGGCGATCTCATTGACCCAGTAGCGGCTGATCTGCCGGGCTGTCTGCTCGGCCATGGACGCAGCCGCGGGATCAAACGACACAAGATCCGTCTCGCTGCGGTTCTGATCCATCCGGAACGCGCCGGAAAAACTGTCGTCTGCCTGGATGAGATATTTACATTCATTCGGTAGGAATTCCATATGCCCGTAAGCCAGCAGGAAAAAGACGTTATAGCTGCCGCCGTCAGTCAGATAGCGGTAGACAGCGTGATTGTAAAGAATTTTCGGGTCTGTGCAGAGCACGACATAGACCGGCAGCGGCGTCTCGTCGCTCTGGAGCGCGTCACGGGAGTCTCTTGCGCGCAGCACATCGAGCAGATAGGACAGCACTGCCTGATATTCTGTCTCCGAGCAGGCCATCAGCCTGTGGGATTTGTCCGGTGAGAACACATGCGGCAGCCAGCGGATCCAGCTGAACCGCTCCCGCTCCGCCTCCCGGAACAGGCAGATCAGGCGCACGTCCGTATAGCTGTGCAGCATGGCCAGCTGCAGGATGATATTGCGGACGACCTCCTGCACACGCGTCTGTTCGCCGATAATGCCGGTCAGCTTCTGCTGGCCGATACACAATAGAGACGGGATCTGCATGATCGTCTGATAGTCCGCCTTCAGCTTTGCCGGCTGCTCCTCCAACTCATCGCTTCGGATGCTGAACCGGACTGCGGGCGTGCGAATCATGGAGGAGATGTCCATTCGGCCAAGTCCAAGGCGAACGGTCGTAAAATCCTCGGCCCGCGCGTTGCGGTTCCAGAGTACCTCCGCAGCCTGTCCGCCGGTCAGCTTTTGAAACAATTCCGGCGTAGACGGATATTGGCGCAGCAGCCGTTCCCGGCAGATCGCCTGCCGCTGCTGCAGCAGCGCTTCATTCTTCTGCAGATAGGACCTGTACGCACTCTGCCGCTCGGCCTCCTCTGCCGTCTCTTCCCTCGCGTCGTATTTCCGCCGCGCCAGCGACCAGCCGAGGCCGATCAGCGCGCTCATCACGACCGACACGCCCATGACCCAATAGGAGCCCATACCGTTTCCGATACCCATCCGCAGAACCATCGTCGCCAGCATCGGCAGCGGCATCGTCAGCGCCGGGCCAAGCACGAACAGCATCGGCTGTTTTTTCCGGCTCTGCTTCTGCGGCGGCGCTTCAATGTCGATCACATCCTGCGGCAGCGGTTCAAAGAACCGGGGACTGCGCAAAAACGCCTCGTGTGCATGCGGCAGCGGCTTATCCTCCCGTGCAGGCGGCGCATAGCGCGGAAGCGCCGTGGTAATCTGATCGGCGCAGTTGATTGCAAGCAGTTCTCCCAGAAAAATCAGATGGAAGCCGCCCGTATAGATATGGCTGAACGGACGCAGCTGCAAGCTTTTTTTCGGCGGAATGCGCTGGTTGTCGAGATAAACGCCGTTGCGGCTCATATCCTCGATGACCCAGCCGTCGCGGTTTTTTGTCAGGATAAAATGAATATGGCTGATATACGGGCTATCGAGCCGGATATCAGCCTGCTCAGCTTTTCCGACCACGACGCGCGTCAGCCCATGGATGCTGAATTTTTCAAATTGTAATTCACGGGCCGAGGTTTCCCGGATCCACGCCGAGAACGTTTCTCTCTCAGCCCCAAGAAGGCCGTAGACCGGCGTCTGGTCGGACAGCTGCATGGAATCCGGCCCTTTCCCATCTGCAGAAAAGTAGATCTGTGCATTCCGGAGCATCCACCAGTGCCCATCGAGCAGTTCCAGTTCCATCTTGCAGGCCGGAATGGGCAGCTGCGCGGAAAGATCAAGTTCATATTTCCGGTTGTTTTCCGTCGGCAGAAAGATCTGACAGTAGGAATCCGGAAGATTCAGATACAGAATATCCTGCTTCATGTTGTGCTGTCCTTTTTCACGCTGCTGTTTTCCTTGGCCCGAATACGGCTGAGCGTTACGGGCGTAATGCCGAGGAAGGTCGCCACATCCTTCATCTGCATGACGTTCTGGAGATTTGGATAGGTCTTCTGGAACCAGGTATAGCGGGCCTGTGCGGACTCACGCATGATCTCGCGGGCCTCCCACATCTGTGCATAGGACTCTTCCAGCTTCTTGACATAAACCCGCAGAAACTCAATGGAGTTCGGCAGTTCCTTCATGATTGGCCGGACATCAAAATAAATCACGTCCACCTCTGTAAGCGCTTCCAGGTTTTTATTGAGTTTGAACGCCTTCTCCACGCCCATGCCGATCATGCCGATGTGCGCATGGCCGTATTTGTGCAAAATACACTCGGTATATTCCTTTCCGCCTGCGCTGACCGTAAAGCCCCGCAAAATCCCGGAAATAAGAAAATACAGGTTGGTTGAATCCTCTCCTCCGTGGTACAGATGCTCACCCTTTTTTAGATGCCGCCGATGCGCCAGCCGTGCATAGGTCTGGATCGTACTCTGCGATTGGATTCCAAGATAGTCCAGCAACTGAAAAACCTCATCCATATGAATTCTCCATTTCTGCTAAATTTTCTTTCTGTTTTTATTTTATTACAAAACATGCGCCATGTAATTAACAAATGATAAGCATCCGGATTATTTTAATAAGATTTTACTATTCTGGAAGCCTCAAGCGGAAAGATATTTTTTCTGCCTGCTCCCCCGCAACCGTCAGAAAAAAGCTGCGGAAAGGTAACATACCTCTCCGCAGCTTTTGCATTTCAATATTTTTTACCGCTCAGAACGTCAGACTTCCCGACGTGATGCAGCGGCCGGATTTCCGGTCGAAAAGCATGATCTGGTCGCCGGTGACAGACAGCGGAACCTCGCTGCCGATGGTGAACAGCGAACTGCCGAAGATCACGCCCGTCAGCAGGAAGCCGCCGACGCGAACCTTGATGGTCGATTCCATGCCAGTGGGCATCGCGCCGTAAATTTCGCCGCGCAGATTGCTGCTGTCGGCGATGTCCAGGAATTCGGGACGGATGCCAAGCACAAGATCCTCGTTTGTGATCTCGGGGGCATCCTGAAGCGAGTCGTCCTCTTCGTCAACCTTGGCGATGTGGTAACGGAATACCTCGTCCTTGTTGCCCTTTTCGACATACCCCTTTTCCTTCGCCTTTTCCCGGAGCGCGGCGGCCTTTTCCTCCTCCGACCGGTCTCGGTCTGCGAACCACGCGGCAAGTTCGACCGGTTTCTTCGGACGGAACGTTGCCTGGACGCCGCCGAGCATGGTCATGGAGATCGTGCCGTCAGCCGCTTGTCTGCCCTTGACCTCGACAAAGTTGATCGACGGGTTGCCGACAAAATCAGCGACAAACAGGTTTGCCGGATGATGGTATACATCCAGCGGGGCCTCATACTGCTGCAGAACGCCGTTGTTGATGAGGCAGATCTGAGTTGCAAGCGTCATGGCCTCCATCTGGTCATGCGTGACGTAAACAAAGGTGGAACCTGTTTCAACGTGCAGCCGCTGCAGTTCATAGCGCATTTCCAGACGCAGCTTTGCGTCGAGGTTTGAAAGCGGTTCGTCCATGAACAAAACGGTGGGTTCCGGCGCAAGCGTTCTGGCGATGGCGACACGCTGCTGCTGGCCGCCGGAGAGCTCTGCCGGGTAGCGATCCATGAACATGCCGATCTTGACAATGCGGCTGACACGGCGGACAGTCAGGTCGATCTCTTCTTTCGTCAGCTTGCGCGTCTGCATGACGGCCTCACCGTCCCTACAGTACCGATATTCCGCGTCAAGCGTGCAGCCGGAGGCCTGCGCGCTCTTGTGCGCAGCTTCGGCCTTTGCCTCGAGCGCGGTGATCTCGGCATGGCAGTCCTGCTTGGTTTCCAGATGATAGTCAAACAGCTTCTTTGCCGTATACTGCGAGATTGTAAACGCATCGATCAGCTTTAACACGGCCTTCTTTTCTTCCAGCTTTCCGTCCTTGTCGCGGCACTCCTCGAGCACGGAAACGACCTCGGCGGGCGTTTTCAGGATCTCGGCCAGCCGCGCGGCGTTTTTGGCCTCAAAGTCGATCTTTGCCATCGGCTCTTTGACGTTGGACAGGCCGAAGGAGATGTTTTCATAGACGGTCATATTGGGCCAGAGCGCATAGTTCTGGAACAGGAAGCCGACCCTGCGCTTGTTAGCCGGGACGTTGATGCCGAGGTCGCTGTCAAAGACGACGGTGTCGCCAATGGTAATGCGGCCGCTCGTCGGCGTTTCCAGACCTGCGATCATGCGCAGCGTCGTGGTCTTGCCGCAGCCGGACGGGCCGAGCAGCGTCACAAACGCATTGTCCGCGATCACAAGGTTCAGATCCTCAACGGCATAGAATTTGCCCCAGCGCTTGGTGATATGTTCAAGTTTGATTTCAGGCATGGATTTATCCTCCGATTCCTTTGTCGAGGCTTGCGCCCGTGATTTTGTTGACGAGAGTGTTGCAGACCAGAATGGTCACGATCAGGATCAGGTTGATGCCGCTGGAGAACGCATAGAGACCCATCTCGTCGAAGTAATCCAGCGTCGTCGAGAGGATGAAGCCCTGCACGCACAGCAGCATGAACAGCGACAGCTCACGCAGGCACGTCATGAACGGCAGCAGGAAGCCGGAAATGATCGAGGATTTCTGGATGGGGATGATGATGCGGGTCATGCGCTTGATCCAGGGAATGTTCTGAATGATGGCCGCCTCTTCGATCTCGCCCGACAGCTGGAGCATGGAGTTGAGGCTGCTGCGGCTGGCAAACGGGATATACTTGACCGTGCCGACGATGATCAGCAGCGTGTAGGTATTGAACAGGTTCAGCTTTTCCGTCGAGAACAGGATGAAGAATGCGACGCCCACAGCGATGGACGGCATCAGATACGGCAGGAAGGCGACGGAGTTCACATAGTTTGCCCAGCGGCTGCGGCGGTTTTTCGAGACGGCGTAGCCGATCATCGTGCCGATGGAGCCGGCCAGCAGCGCGCAGGCCACGGAAACAAGGATCGTGCCTTTAAACGCCCGCCAGATCGTCTCGTTATACAAGATGCCCTTCTGGCCATACATACCGTTTTCCGTGACGTTTTCCGACGTGACCCACCATTTTGTCGTGAGGTTCGACGCGTCGCCTGTGTACAAGAACGAATAATCGCCCGGATTCGGCAGGAACGTCTCAAACGCAAAGGAGATAATGGGGAAGATGCTTGTGAAGAACGTGAGAATCACAAGGATCAGCGCGATAACGACACGACCGGTTTTGCCGAGCGTGATCTTGGAGATCTGGCCGGACTTGCCGGTGACGGTCGTGTAATTCTTGCGGCTTTTAAGCGAAAGCTGGTTCAGCAGCATGATTGCCACGCCGAAGACCATCATGATAATGGCAAGAATGCTCGCTTCGCCCGTATACTTGGAGTTCATCGAGACATACTTGGTTGACAGCGTGCTGAGGCCAAGATAATGCGGCACCGGATAAGAGCCCATCGCGCTGCCGAAAACCAGCAGGATGGTGGACAAAATCGCGGGCTTTACCATCGGCAGCGTAATGCGGAACATGGTCTTCCACTTGGGCGTGTCGAGGATGGTTGCGGCCTCTTCAAGATTGGCATCCATGTTCCGGAAAATACCGCCGATCAGGATATAGGCGAACGGCGCGTAGTGCAGGCCCAGGACCATCAAGCTTGGAAACAGGCCCTTGCACCACCATATCGGCATGTTGACGCCGAACAGGGCGGCAAGCAGACCGTTGGACGTGCCGGTGACGGCGTTGGAGTTAAACAGGTTCTGCCACACGACGGCCAGCGTCCACTGCGGCATGATGTACGGGAAAATAAAAATGGAACTCAAATATTTTCTCCACGCGAGGTCGGTTCGCGTGATCAAAAACGCGAACAGCCCGCCGTAGAGAATGGACACCACGCAGGTGCCGACAGCGAGAAGCACCGTATTGAGAAGCGGTGTCCACAAATTTGTCTTGGCCATGCGGCTGGTGAAAAGGTCTGTGTAGTTGACGGTCGTGTAGCCGGTCGCCTGCCCAGTCAGATGGGCATCGATGGTGCCGGCGTGAATTTTAAAGGTATCCTCCACGATAGCGACGATCGGCGCGACCGTGGTGAAGGTCAAAACAATGCCAAGCAGCAGCAGAATGACGTTGTGCGGCTTGGAAAAGAAGGTCTTGACCTTGTTGAGCACAATCGTAGATCTGCTTGCGCGGAGGGTAGTGGGTCGGCTCATGGCTTCCTCCTCTTTTCTCAGATTTGAAGGGCGGATGATAGGGGTACTGCAAACGCCGTTTCCTATAGGGGCCGATGCCCACACCGGCCCATCCGTATAGCCCTGCAGCGGGACAGAACGGGCCGATGTGGGCATCGGCCCCTACAAAAGCGCCTTTGAATCAGCGTTTTTGCAAAGGCGCCCTTGGATGCGCGATCCAAGGGCGCCGGTAAAGTGCGGATTTACAGATTAGCCTGCGGAGTATTTGCTCAGCATTTCAATCCAGCTGCCGACGGTGAAAGCAACGTCTGCGCAGTATTCCGGATCCTCGAGCACAAGCTTGCCGTTGGTCGTCCACCATTCATAGCCGCGGTCGTTCTTTGCTGCGAATTCAACGGTGGTGCCGTCCTCGGCCATGCCGCCGATGGAGTGATGGAAGTTAGCCTCGGTCTCCTCAGCAACGGTCGGGTTGGAGGAGTAGCCGCCCATGTCCTTGCCCCAAGCGGAGAAACCGTCAGCGGTGCAGGTCATGTAGGCGATGAAGGCGCATGCCGTCCAGGGCAGCGGGGAGTTATCGGTGACAAACAGGTAATGGCAGTAGCCATAGCCGCCGATACCCTGATAGCCGTCTTCATACGCGGCGACCTTGATGTTGTTGACGGAGACGGAACTGGACTCCTCGACGGAGCGCAGCTTGGAGTAAACGAGAAGGCCGAACTGATCCTTTGCGGAAGCATCGACAAGGGTGTTGCAGATGGGGCCGTCGTCGGTCTGGGCATTGTAGCTTTCGACCCACAGCTTGATCCACGCCAGTGCATAAGCGCCGTCAGCGCCGAGGCCGAGGTCTGCAGCTTCGGATTCCATCTCGCTGATGGTGGGCTGGAAGTATGCCTGCTCGTCAGCGGACAGCGCCTCATAAGATTCCTTCAGCCATGCTGCATAGTCGTCGCGGGTCAGCATGTACAGGAAGTTCTTGCCGACGATCTCGGAGTCGATGTCCATGAACAGGCCATGCTCGCCCTCGGCAACGAAGTCCCAGCAGTTGTCATAGGTCTTATCGCCCACGCAGTTGTACATAAAGACCTTGTTGAGCGTCTGCAGCGGCAGGAAGCCGGTGTAGACATCAGCGGTGGTGCCGTTGGCGTCCGCCCAATCCTTCGGGATGAAGGTGTCAAGAATGCCGGTCTGGACCATCTTGCTCTCGATCTGGTTGCCGTCCTGGATAAGGGTCATGGCGAACGTGCCGGTACCCTTCAGGGAGTCAGCAGTCAGCTGATCGAAGATCTTGTTGTTCTTGGGCTGCTGCCACTCGAACTCCATGTTGTAGCTGGGGTCGATGGACTGCAGATATTCAATGAACAGCGGCAGGGCGCTCTTGCCGCGGCTGGAGTTGCCGACGCCGTAGAACATCTTGCCGTTGGACTCCTCGATAGCCTTCTTGGCCAATTCTTCAAGGGTCATGCCTTCGGCTTCCTTGATGATCTGCTGGGTCGCAGTCAAATTTTCGGGCTCTGCAGCGGGCGTTTCCTCTGCGGGAGCCTCGGGTGTCTCGGTGGTTTCAGCGGGTTCGGTCGTCTGGGTGTCTTCTGCGGGAGCGGTCGTGTCAGCCGGGGTCGTCGCCGGAGCGGCGGCGCAGGCAGCCATGGACAGAACCATCACAGCAGCCAGCAGAAGCGCAAGCATCTTCTTCATTCTGATATTCCTCCTGATAAAATTTGAATTCGTGCAGCAGCTAACGGGAGTTCTGCATCGTATGCTCTCATTTTACGGTGTTTCTGCACAAAAGAACAGTGGACAAATCTGCGATTATTTGTGATTCTCTGCGATAATTTTAAAAATTCAATGAAAACCGAGCCGGAGATGTGTTATAATCAGGGCAAAATAATAGAGAATTTTGTTCTCGCTGCTACAGGACACGGAAACTATGAAACACATACGCATTCTGATATTATGTATAGCATTCGCTCTTCTGACCGGCTGCGCGCCCGCCGCACAGGATACAGCCGCCTACGCGCCGGATGAATCGGAGCGTCTCGTTCTGTACACCTCGCACAAAAAAGAGGTCTGGTGGCCGATCGTCAAGGAATTTGAATCGCGCACCGGAATCTGGGTCGAGGTCGTACAGGGCGGCACAAACGAACTGCTTGAGCAGCTGCAAAAGGAGCAGGACGCACCACGGGCCGACGTGATGTTCGGCGGCGGCGTCGAGAGTCTCGAAGCCTGCCGGGCGTTGTTTGAGCCCTACGTCTGCCGCGGCGCGGAGCAGATTTTGCCGCAGTACCGTGCGCAGGACAGCAGCTGGACGCCGTTTTCCTCGCTTCCGGTCGTGCTGGTCTACAATCCGAAGCTGCTGTCCTCCGGACAGCTCAGCTGCTGGGCCGATCTTCTCGACCCTGCGCTGCGCGGGCAGATCGCCTTTGCCGATCCATCCGTCTCCGGCTCGAGCTATACCGCGCTCGTGACGATGCTCTGCGCGCTGGGCGGCGACGCGGATGAGGTGCTGCAAACATTTGCGGAAAACCTGGACGGAAAGCTCCTGTCCGGTTCAGGTGCGATCATTTCCGCCGTTGCAAACGGCGAAGCGCTCGTCGGCATCACGCTGGAGGAGACCGCGCGCAAGCGCATTGCTGCTGGGGACGGGATCGCCATGGTCTACCCCGCAGACGGCACAAGCTGCGTACCGGACGGCTGCGCCGCGCTGAAGGGCGCGCCGCACCCCGACAACGCAAAGCTGTTTCTCGATTTTGCCGTCAGCTACGACGTGCAGCAGCTGCTGCAGTCTGATTTTTACCGCCGCCCGGTGCGCAGCGACGTGAGTCCTGCCAGCAAACTGCCGGAACTATCTGCCATTCGTCAGGTCGCGTATGACGTAAGCTGGGCAAGCGAGCACCGCGAAGCAATTCTGATGAGTTGGGCCTTTTATCTCGGGACGGAGGCGGAACAATGAAGCGGCTTCACTTTTCCTCCTTCCGTCAGCGGCTGAACGCGGCGTTTCTGGCCGTGTCTCTGGTGCCGATGCTGTTGTGCTCCGGTCTGCTGCTGCAGATTTTCCGCCTGCGCATGACGTCGAACGCCCAGCAGACGGCCCAACAGCAGCTGTCCGCCTCCTGCGAGGCGCTTGATACGCTGCACAGCGGCTTTTTGCAGACAGCCGCATCCCTGCAGCACAATCCACTCGTTGCACAGGCGCTGTTTGACGCAGAAGCGGAGGACACGGCGGTCTACAGCCAGCTGTTCGACGCTACAGAGTCCGTGCGCAGCTTTGCACGCTTTGACCTTTACGATATCAGCGGCCGCTGGCGCTATTCGACACAGACAGCGCCCGAAATCCGGTCGCTGCCGACCAACTGGGGCCTTTTATACGAGGCGGCCTGCGCCGGAACCGGTGTTCTGGTGTGCAGCGCGGCAGAAGATCCGGCCGACACAGACGAGCCGCTTCTGCACGCTGCGATGCTCCTGACCGACCGCTACGGCGCGCCGGTCGGATATCTCACCATCGGCATGCTGGAAACGCAGCTGCAGACACTGCTCGGCGGCACAGCTGGTGCGCAGAACGAACTTCTTCTGCTCGACGCGCGCTGGCGTCCGGTCTACTGTACGCAGCCGGCACAGACCCAGAGCCTCGCCGACGCGCTGCGCGGGCAGCTTTTGTCCGGCAAGGCGCTCACCGGTCTGTCTGCCGACGTTTCCTATACCGTGCGGCAGCATACCGAAACCGGTCTGTATCTCGTCCTGCAGCAGCCGCAGCCGCTCAGCGCCGGAACACTCCGGCTTTTGTACTCGGTGAGCGTGCTGTGCGCGCTGGCCTGCATCATTTTAAGCGTCGTACTCAGCCTGCAGCTAAGCCGGCAGGTCTTCCAACCGATCGGCAGACTGCATCACGCCATCCGGCAGGTCGGGAAAAATAATCTGGACGTGCAGGTTCCCGTTCCCGCCGGCCGGCATGACGAATTGGGCGAATTGGCACAGCAGTTCAACACCATGGTCGTCGCCCTCCGGCGCAACCAGCAGGCACTGTTGGAAAACCAGCGCGCACTTAACCGCGCGCAGATCCGCATGCTGCAGGCGCAGCTAAACCCGCATTTTCTGTGCAACACGCTCGACACCATGAAGTGGATCAGCAAAATCAATCAAGTGCCGCAGGTGGCGCTGATGTCAACGAATCTTGCCGATATCCTTCGCTTCTGCATCACGCCGGACGAATTTGTCCCCCTGCGGCGGGAGTTGGAGATTTTGAGCCGGTACGTCGAGATTCAGCGCATCCGCCTGTCGGAAAGCTTCTCATACACGGAAGCCGTGCCGGAGGCGCTTCTTTCGTGCATGGTTCCGAAAATGCTCCTGCAGCCGCTGGCAGAGAATGCCATTCTGCACGGCCTTTCCGGTGTAGAACACGGTGAACTCTCCGTCACGGCCGTGCTTGCGGAGCAGGACGTGCTCGAGATCCGCGTCCGGGACAACGGCTGCGGCTTCCCGCCGGACCTTCTGGGGCCTTACAAACCGCCGGAAACGCAGACGGGACATCTGGGACTATTAAATGTAGACACGATCCTGCGCAAGCATTACGGCGACGCGTTCGGTCTGCGTCTTGAAAATCCGGAGGGCGGCGGCGCCTGTATTCTTGCGCGCCTGCCCGCGAAGGGAGGGCCCGGCGTATGATGCGGGTAATGGTTGTAGAGGATGAGGAAATGATCCGCAAGGGTATCGTCATGGCAGTAGACTGGGCCGCGCTGGACTGCATCGTGGTCGGCGAAGCCGCCAACGGCGAACAGGCCCTTGCCGTCGCGGAGGATTGCCAGCCGACGCTTATCATCACAGATCTCAAAATGCCGAAGATGGACGGGCTGGAGATGGTGCGGCGGCTGCGCGAAGCAGGCAGCCGCGCGTATGTCATCATTCTGACCGCCTACGATTCGTTCGCCTACGCGCAGACGGCCATCCGTCTGGGCGCGGTGGACTTTCTGCTGAAGCCTTTTCATGACGGCGATCTGGAAAACGCCGTTCTGGCGCTGCAAAAGCGCATCGCCGCACAAACCGCACCGCAGCCAGAGCCGCTTCCCGGCGTGAAGCCCGGCCCCAAGAGCCGCTATGTGCGCGAGGCAATGGCATACCTTGAGCAAAACTGCGGCAACGGCGATCTGTCCGTCGGGCAGGCGGCAGCGCAGCTGGGACTGAGCGAAGGACATCTGAGCCACCTGTTCAAAAAGGAAACGGATATGACGCTCGGCGCGTATCTTACGCGCTGCCGCATCCAGAAGGCTATGGCGTTGCTGCGCGAGGGAAAGCTGAAAGTCTACGAGGTTGCGGAGGCCTGCGGCTACCGCGATATTGCATATTTTTCCGGCACCTTCAAAAAAATCACCGGCAAAAGCCCTTCTGACTATCAGGACGCGCGCGGATAGCTTGACAAATCCCGCGTCTGCAGGTAGAATGTAGACCCTTCCATGCGGACAGCTTCCGCAGGGGAGCGTTCTATCACAAGCAAGGAGATACTATTATGAAAAAGAATCAGATTCTTGCCCTGCTGCTGGCAGCGGTGATGCTGCTGGCCGTGCTGACCGGCTGCGCCGCAAAGGCAGAGCCTGCGCAGGATGAACCCGCCCAGACCGAGACGGTCCCGGAAACGGAAGAGGCCGCCCCTGCAGAGGAAGAACCGGCTCCCGCCGAGAAACCGAAAGCAGAGGACACCGCCTCCACTGTTACCCTGACCGATATGACCGGTCGCGAGATCACGCTGGACGCGCCCGCAGAGCGCGTCGTCGCGCTGACTGCCGCTGACTGCGAAATTCTCTACGCGCTGGGCGCAGGCGATCTGCTGGTCGGCCGCGGCGAATACTGCGACTATCCGGCGGAGGTTCTGGATGTTCCGTCTGTTCAGTCCGGCTATGAGACAAATATTGAGCAGATCATCGCGCTTGAGCCGCAGGTGCTTCTCATGAGCACCATGGCCCAGACTGAAGAGCAGGTGCAGCAGCTGGAGGCTGCCGGCATCCGCGTTGTCGTGAGCGATGCACAGGACATCGAGGGCACCTATACCGCCATTAACATGATCGGCACGCTGACCGGCAAGCAGGCCGAAGCCGCCTCCATCGTCGAGAGCATGCAGAAAACTTTTGACGAGATCAAGGCAAATGCCGGAGACGGCACGAAGACCGTTTATTTTGAGGTTTCCCCGCTGCAGTATGGTCTCTGGACGGCAGGCTCCGGCACGTTCATGGACGAGATCGCCAATATGTTGGGCCTGACCAACTGCTTTGCCGACGTGACCGGCTGGGGCGAGATCTCCGAGGAGCAGGTGCTTGAGCGCAATCCGGATTATATCGTGACCATTTCCATGTACTATGGCGAAGGCCCGACGCCGGAAGAGGAAATTCTCTCCCGCACCGGCTGGGAGAACGTCACGGCTGTCAAAGACGGCAAGATTCTGAACCTGCAGAACAACGAACTGTCCCGTCCGGGCCCGCGTCTTGCTGATGGCGCGAAGGCCATGTATGACTTTGTCTACGGCGAATAAGTTAGACTCACAAACAGGAGGCACAGCATGCGCCGGTATCACGAAACGTTCAGACTCTGGGAATACCTGCTCTTTACGCTCGTGACGCTGGCCGTGCTGTGCCTCTGCGTCTGTGTAGGAAGCGTCCGCATTCCCCTCTCGGATACACTTTCCTATTTTGCGGCAAAACTCACGGGCGATGCGTTGCCCGCAGGCCTCGTTTCTTCCATCCTGCCCATCCGCCTGCCGCGCGTTTTATGCGTGGCGCTGACGGGAACGGCTTTGTCTCTGGCCGGTGCGGCGATGCAGGGACTTCTCAAGAATCCGCTGGCCGACGGCTCGACGCTCGGTGTCTCATCCGGCGCGTCGCTCGGTGCGGTCATCGCCATTGCTTTCGGCGTGACGCTGCCGAGTCTGCCCTTTGCAGGGACAATGGGCACGGCGATCATCTTTGCATTCGCCTCGCTCCTTGTCATTCTCGGCCTTTCCTATAAGCTTGACCGTTCACTCTCAACGAACACGATCATCCTGATCGGCGTGATCTTCTCCATGTTCGTCTCCAGCATTATGAGCGTCATTATCACGTTTGCCGCCGATAAGGTGCAGCGCATCACGTTCTGGACAATGGGCTCCCTGCGCGGCAGCACCTATCAGAATGCCGCTGTTCTGGCGCTCGCGCTTTTGTTCTGCGGCACGGTCATCCTGCTGCATGCACAGATTCTGAACGCCTTTGCCGTCGGCGAGGACAACGCCCGGCAGATCGGCGTAGATGTGAAGCGGGCCAAGCTTATGCTGCTCATCATGGTTTCGGTCCTCATCGGCGTGTGCGTGTCCGTCGGGGGAACGATCGGCTTTGTCGGCCTTGTCACGCCGCACATGGCGCGCATGCTGGTTGGCCCGAACCACAAGCGGCTGCTCCCGGCGTCGATGTTCGGCGGAGCCGTCTTTCTGATGCTGGCCGATCTTATCGCGCGCATCCTGCTGAATCCGCTGGAACTGCCCATCGGCGTCGTTACAAGCTTCGTGGGCGCGATTGTATTCGTTGTCATCTTCTATCAGTCGAGAAAGGAGCATTGACATGCCGATGCTGGAGACCAACCGCCTTTCCGTGCGGTATGGAACCAAAACGATCGTCGATTCGCTCTCCTTCTCCGTTTCTGAGGGACAGTGGCTCATGATCGTCGGCCCGAACGGGGCCGGAAAATCCACTGCGCTCTCCGCCATTACGCAGGGCGCACCATATACCGGCAGCGTCCTGTTTGAAGGACAGGATGTAAAAAAAATGAAGTCCGCACGCCGCGCACAGGCCATCGGCGTCTTGTCGCAGAACCACTTCGTCGGCTACGGCTTTACCGTCGAGGAAGTCGTGCGGCTTGGCCGTTTTGCCTATTCCGGCGGCCTGCTCGGCCGCAGCCAGACCGAAGACGCGAAGCATGTCGAGCACGCACTAACCCTGACCGGCATGCAGGACAAACGCCAGCAGTCGGTTCTTACGCTCTCCGGCGGCGAACTGCAGCGCACGTTTCTCGCACAGGTTCTGGCGCAGGATCCGAAGCTGCTGCTGCTCGACGAACCGACGAACCATCTCGATCTCATCTACCAGAAGCAAATCTTCGCCCTGATTGGCAAGTGGCTGCAAACGCCGGGCCGCGCGGTTGTGAGCGTGGTGCATGATCTGTCGCTCGCCCGGGCTTTCGGCACGGACGCCCTCCTGATGGACCATGGCCGTCGAATTGCCCTTGGGCAGGCGAAAGAGGTTCTGTCGCCTGCAAACCTTGACCAGATCTATGGCATGGACGTCGCCGCCTGGATGCGCAGCCTGTACAGCCAGTGGATTGCGCCGTAATTCCCTGCGCAAGCAGCAAAAACCCGTCTTCCCTGTTGAGAAGGCGGGTTTTATATTTGGAATTACTTCTTATCCGCTGCAGCGGCGAGTTCCTTGAGCGCGTCCTTGCGGGAGAGGTTGACGCGGCCCTTCTCGTCGATCTCAGTAACCTTGACCCAGGTCATGTCGCCGATGTTGAGCACGTCCTCAACCTTCTCGACACGGCGGTTTTCCAGCTTGGAGATGTGGATCATGCCGTCCTTGCCAGGAGCGAGTTCAACGAACGCACCGATGGGCAGGATGCGGACGACCTTGCCGTAGTACAGCTTGCCGACCTCGGGCACGAAGCAGATATCGTCGATCATCTTCTTTGCCGCGTCGCAGGAGGCGGCGTCGGGAGAGGCAATATGGATGGTGCCGTCGTCGTCAATATCGACCTGCGCGCCGGACTCGGCCACGATCTTCTGGATCATGGAGCCGCCCTTGCCAATGACCTCGCGGATCTTATCCACGTCGATCTTCATAGTGAGCATCTTGGGTGCGAATTCGGAGACATGGTCGCGCGGTTTGGCGATGCAGGGGATCATGATCTCATTCAGGATCTCCAGGCGGGCCTTGCGGCAGCGCTCGAGCGCGTCGGCAATGATCTCCATGGTCAGGCCGTCATTCTTGAGGTCCATCTGGATGGCGGTAACGCCCTCGGTCGTACCGGCAACCTTGAAGTCCATCTCGCCGTGGAAGTCCTCAACGCCCTGGATGTCAGTGAAGGTTCTCCATGTACCCGTCTCCTTGTCGGAGATAAGGCCGCAGGAAATACCGGCGACAGGTCGCTTGATGGGCACGCCTGCATCCATCAGAGCCAGCGTGGAGCCGCAGATGGAAGCCTGAGACGTAGAGCCGTTGGAGGAGACAACCTCGGAGACGACGCGGATAGCATACGGGAACTCGTCAGCGGACGGAATCACAGGCAGCAGGGCCTTTTCCGCCAGTGCGCCGTGGCCGATCTCGCGGCGGGAGGTGGAGCGGCTCGCACGGGCTTCGCCGGTGGACCACTGCGGCATATTATAGTGGTGGATATAGCGGCGCTCGGTCTCGTCATAGATGGTGTCGAGTTTTTGCGCAGCGGAGAGGGTGTTCAGCGTGCAGACGGACAGAACCTGCGTCTGACCACGGGTGAACAGGCCAGAACCGTGGACGCGCGGCAGAACGCCAACCTCGGCAGCCAGCGGGCGAATTTCGTCCGGCGTGCGGCCATCGACGCGCTTGCCCTCGAGCAGCCACTTCTTGACGATCTTCTTCTGCATCTTGTACAGGCACACGTCGATCTGGACATCCCAGTCTTCTGCATACTTCTCGCCGAACTTCTCTTTGAAATCGACAACAGCCTCAGTCAAACGGGCCTCACGGACGTTCTTGTCGTCGGTGTCGAGCGCGTAGGCGATCTTGTCCAGACCGTACTCGCACAGATCGTCGAGCATTTCATGGTTGACAGCGGCCTTTTCAAACGTAAACTTCGGCTTGCCGATGGCATCAACGATGGTGTTGATGAATTCCACGACCTTCACGTTCGTCTCATGGGCCAGCTTGATGCACTCCATGAGGATGTCTTCCTTGACCTCGTTCGCTTCCGTCTCGATCATGACGACCTTCTCGTGGGTCGAAGCAATGGTCACGAAGCACTGGCAGGCGTTGCGCTCGTCCTGCGAGGGGTTGACGATATACTTGCCGTCCAGATAGCAGACATTGGTGGTCGCAGTCGGGCCGTTCCAGGGAATGTCGGAATACGCGATGACGAGAGAAGAGCCGATGGAGGCGACGATCTCAACAGGGTTATCATAGTCCTGCGCGAGAATCGTATTGGTCAGAACGACGTCATTGCGGAGTTCCTCGTCAAACAGCGGGCGCATCGGGCGGTCAATCAGGCGGGAGATGAGCACGCCGCGGTCAGAGGGCTTGCCCTCGCGGCGGTTGAAGGAGCCGGGGATGCGGCCGACGGCGTACATGCGCTCTTCAACCTCAATGGTCAGCGGGAAATAGTCGATGCCGGCCTTCGGCAGCGGGGACGCAACGGCGGTGACGAGTACGACGGTATCGCCGTAGCGGCAGATCGCCTCTGCGTTGCAGAGTTCTGCAACCTTGCCCGTCTCGACCGTAAAAGTGCGGCCGCCGATCTCGGTTTCAAAAATGTGATGATTCGGATACTGCTTGTGGGTAATCATGAAAGAACCTCCTTCGTTTTTCGCGCGCGTGGGAGGTTTAGCACTTGAAACTGGCGTCTGCAATCAAACGCTACTTTCAACTGCTAAATGGAACCCACGCGCAGTATAATAGTAGTTGGATTTATAAAAAAGGGCGGTCGCCCGACCGCCCTTTTCCTATGACTTACTTACGCAGGCCGAGCTTTGCAACGATTGCACGATAGCGGTTGATATCCTTCTTGGCGAGGTAGTCGAGAAGGCTTCTGCGCTTGCCGACCATCATCAGAAGGCCGCGGCGGGAATGGTTGTCCTGCTTGTGCTCACGCAGATGCTCGGTCAGGGTGTTGATCCGGGCAGTGAGGACAGCGATCTGAACCTCGGGAGAACCGGTATCACCGGCATGGGTCGCGTACTGCTCGATAATGGCAGTTTTTTCTTCTTTGCGCATCATAGTTGTGTTTCCACCTTTCAAAATATTCCCGGAGTCCAAGTATCGGGCAGGCAGAAGACCCGCGTCAAAGCGGGCGGTGTCCCGAAACTGGGAAACGGGTCGCAGCGCATGGCGCTGCTTGTTAAGAATATCATACAGGCGCAGAAAAGTAAAGCAGAAAATGCCTGTATTTTCTGAAATTTTTCGGCTTCCGCCACCGGACAGAATTCGACAGAACGGCATAGAATGGCGTGGGACCATCATTCCCGAAAGGAGGGAAGTTTATGCTGAAGGTCACAAAATTCGGCGGCTCGTCGCTGTGCGACAGCGCAGGTTTTTCGCGCGTGCGCGAGATCGTGCTTGCCGACCCGGCGCGTCGTGTCGTCATCGTGTCAGCGGCAGGCAAACGCCATGCCGCTGACCACAAGATCACAGATCTTCTTTATCTTTGCCATGCGCATCTGCAATACGGCGTAAGCTGCTGGGACTTATGGCGCAGGATTGCTGACCGTTACCGCGAAATCCGCGACGGCTGCTGTCTGACGCTGCCCATTGAAGCAGAACTCGATGCAATCTACGCCGCCATGCGCCGCGATACACCACGCGACTGGATCGCCTCTCGGGGCGAATATCTGTCCGCGCGGCTGATGGCTGATCTGCTTGGCTTTGAATTTGTTGACGCAAAAGACTGGCTGCTGTTTGATGCCGCAGGCCGTATCCGGCAGGCTGCGTCCTATGCTGCGCTCGGCTCGCTTGCCGACGGGCGGAAGATCGTCACGCCGGGGTTTTACGGTGCGCTGCCTGACGGCAAGATCCATACACTCCCGCGCGGCGGCTCCGACGTAACAGGTGCGCTGGCCGCAGCCGCGCTGCACGCGGATCTGTACGAAAACTGGACAGATGTGACAGGTGTGCTCGCGGCAGACCCCCGGCTGATTCAGAATCCCGCGCCGGTCGGCCAGCTGCGCTATGAGGAATTACAGACGCTTTCACGCGTCGGCATGCAGATTCTACACGAGGACGCAGTCGCACCGGTCCGGCAGGCGCAAATCCCGCTGCGCATCTGCAATACGCATGATCCGGAGAACCCCGGCACACTCGTCCGTCCGCAGATGGAGCCGGGTGAAGGCCAGATCTGCTTTGCAGGCCGGCGCCAGCTTGCCATGCTGCGCCTGACCTGCCCGCAGGAGCCGGACGCAGAAGCAAAGCTGGCCGCCATTTTGACGCAGGCGCAGCTTTCGCCGTTTTCCATGCAGAGCGTGTGCGGCGAACTCACGGTGCTTTTACCGATGAAGTCCGGCTCCGAACGCCTGCACCGTCTGCAGGAGCAGGCCGCGCAGGCGCTGCTCCCGCAATCATGCACGCTGCGCGAAAACCTGAGCATTCTGGCCGCGCTCTGCCGTTCGACCGCCACCGTGCCGGAACTGCTCCGCGCAGTCGAAAAGAGCGGCGCGCCAGTCCACCTGCTGCAAAAATGCGGAGCTTGCGCCCTCATGCTCGTCAACGACAGTCAATACGAACAATCCCTGCGCGCCGCCTACTCTGCCAGCCGCGATCTGCACGATTGACAAGCGAAAAGCAGATATGATAGAATATACGGTAGTCAGAGCAATTCTGACTGCCGTACTCCATATCCGCGGGCATGATGGAATTGGTAGACATGCGGGATTTCGGTGATGTCACCTTGCTGAAATGTTTTTGCGCCATCTCCTGCCGTGGATTTCTTCGGTAAAAGCAGGCTCGCCTGTTTTTATACCTGCAGATCAAGCGTTACGCTCCGCCTCGGTTTCCTCACCGAGTCAAAATCAGGGGACAACAAAATAGCGACAGATTTCCCTGCCGCTCCTATCTGCGCCCGTGGTGGAATTGGCAGACACGATGGATTTCGGTGATGTCACCTTGGTGAAAGGTTTTTGTTATGTGTTGACGCGGGATTTGTGTACCGTCGTTGACAAGCACTTGGAGGGAGACGCTTATGGCGCAAGCGGCATCAAAAGGAAACTGCTATCTTTGCGGGGAAACGATTTCCAAAACAGCATTTAAGAAGCATCTGCTGGAAAAGCACAATGATGCTGCCGGCGATGCGCAGACGTGCAAGCTGCTGAAGGTGGAGGGCGCAGATGAAAAGGCGTATTGGCTGTATCTGGATATGCCGGTGAGCGCCACGCTAAAAACGCTCGATCGGTTTCTGCGGGATATCTGGCTGGAATGCTGTGGGCACGAAAGCGCATTTTTTGTGGGGAACTATGAGCAACTCTCGAAAAACACCATGGTCGGGATGCTGCGCGATGGGCTCAAGCTCCATTACGAGTATGATTTCGGCTCTACAACGGAGCTGACGATCACGGTGGTGGGAACACTGCTGCGCCCGAAGCAGCGCAGATCCGTTCGTCTGCTCGGGAGAAATGAGCCGATCCGCTTCCTGTGCGGGAAATGCGGAAAGGAAGCCGATTGGATATGCTGCGAATGCGAATGGGAGGATCAGTATCCGTATTTCTGCGAAGACTGCATGGAAAGCCATCCGCACGATTCTGCGCTTCCAATCGTTAATTCTCCGCGTATGGGCGTGTGCGGCTATTGCGGAGAGGACGACGTCTATACCTTTGACCCGGCTCCGTTTTTGAAGTAAAAATCAGGCGACCGGCGGACGCTTACGCCGCAGCTCGCCTGTATATGCGCCCGTGGTGGAATTGGCAGACACGATGGATTTAGGTGCTGTCACCTTGGTGAAAGTCTTAGTTATAGGAGTACAATGACGGTGTTTGGTAAGACAATATCGCTGTTCCTTATTGAAGGGAATCCCAACAAGCGGTGGGTGTGTGAGCTTTCCAATTGGAATGGAAAAGCCTACAAAATTCCACGCATTGATGTAAAACACTGTGATGATAGGATGGATTTATCTGCCTGTGGTGTTTACTTTCTGTTTGGTAAAAGTGATTCAGATGATAAGGGAATCGTATATATTGGTGAAGCCGAAAATGTGTACGAGCGATTGAAACAGCATGACGCTCCTAATGGAAAAGATTTTTGGAATGAGTGTATTGTGTTTATCAGTAAGGATAACCGTCTAAATAAAGCTCATATCAAGTATTTGGAGCATCGATGTTATTTGCTTGCAAAAGAGGCCGATCGCTACTATATCGAAAACTCTACAATTCCCGCTGATGCCTCTTTAACGGAAGCAGAGCAGGCTGAAATGGAAGAATTCTTATATAATATTCGCATGATTAATAATGTTTTAGGCCATAAGTTCCTAGAACCATTAGTCTCAGAGAATGTAGGTGCCACAGAAATCACTAGCCAAATGCTTTATATTCAGGCAACTCGTGGGGCAAATGCAACAGGGATGCGAACAAATGAGGGATTTGTGGTTTTAAAAGGCTCGCAGGTTGCAGATACTGTGACGCAATCGTGCCCCAAACAAATCCGTACACTTCGGCAGAAACTAATTGAAAATGGTATCATTGATACAAACTGGACGTTCACAGAGAACCGAGTATTCAGCAGCCCCTCTACCGCAGCAGGCGTTGTAATGGGGCGAAGCGCCAATGGTCTAACGGAGTGGCGTGCACATTGAGGTACGTATATATTTCTGCACGAGCTTTCTCTGTATAATTAATAAAAGTCACAATATTCTTAGGCTGTTTGTATGCGCCCGTGGTGGAATTGGCAGACACGATGGATTTAGGTGATGTCACCTTGGTGAAAGGTTTTTGCGCCATCCTCGCTGCGGACATTCTTCGGTAAAAGCAGGCTCGCCTGTTTTTATAAACGCGGATCAAGCGTTACGCTCCGCCTC
>OLRE01000117.1_pt1 | contig 93098 bp, 94 predicted proteins | sample 1672461 | NCBI WGS metagenome assembly OLRE01 (sample SAMEA3136688, study PRJEB25190) | human gut metagenome | biome: human gut; feature: human-associated habitat; material: faeces | place: Austria | collected 2013
GGTAGAAATGCACCGTGCAGCGCTGGTATTTGGCGTCCGGGAACACCTCGCCCACAGCCTCCAGCATCCCCATGCACTTGTCGCCGACGATGAGCTTCACGCCGTCCAAGCCGCGTCCACGAAGCCACTGGAAGAAACTGACCCAACTGGCCTTGTCCTCCTTCATGCCTTCGGCGGCACCTAAAACCTCACGAAAACCGTCCTCATTCACGGCGATCGCCACCAAAACAGCAACATTTTCGTACTCTCCACCCCAGTTGCGGCGCAGGTAGATGCCGTCCACGTAGACATACGGATAGCGCCCGCCCTGTAACGGGCGGTTGCGCCAGTCCTCGATGTGGACGTAGGCTTTCTTGTTCAGCTCGCTGATGGTGGCAGGCGAGACCTTGCTGCCCCACAGCGCCTCGGTGATGTCCTCCACACGTCGCACGGAGACGCCCGCCAGGTACATCTCGATGAGGGCCTCCTCCACGCTGCTCTCCCGGCGGCGATACCGCTCGATGATGGCGGTTTCGAAGGATACGCCCTTGAGCCGGGGTACATGGAGCGTGACGTCACCGGAGGTGGTGGTGAGGCTGCGGTCATAGTGGCCGCTGCGGTAGCCCTGACGGGCCTCGCTGCGCTCATAGCGGGCCGCCTGCGTCAGAGACTCCGCCTCCTTCTCCAGAAGTTCGTTCAGGGTTTCCTCCACGCTGCCGCGAACCAATTCCTTGATTTGGCCCTTGATTACTTCCTCGTTTAGCTGTACAATTTTCTCGGACATAGTTTGCTGTCTCCTTTCAGAATGGTGTGTGGTAACTTCATTCTACCAGAGCCTGCAAGCTATGTCTTCTTTTATGCATTTTCCAATTTGCGCAACTTATTGTACATTATCCTATAATCAGCCTATTTTTTTGGTATGGAAGGAGCGTTTCCCCATGAACAAAGCAAATGCCCCTTTTCGCTATGACTACGTTGGCAGCTTTCTTCGCCCTGCCGGACTGAAGCAGGCGCGGGCAGACTTTCAAAACGGCAAGATCGGAGCCGATGAGCTGAAAGCAGCGGAGGATCAGGCGATCCGTGAGCTGGTTGCCAAGCAGCAGAGCGCTGGATACCACGTAATTACCGACGGCGAATTCCGCCGTGCCACCTGGCACCTCGACTTCATGTGGGGCTTTCACGGTGTGGGCCACAGCCGCACGGAGAAGGGGCTGCCGTTCCATGGAGAGAACGCAATGCTTGATGATACCTACCTCACCGGAGAGGTGGGAGTGGACAGCCATCCCTTTGTGGAGCATTTCCGGTTTGTCAAGGCGCTGGAAGACGAGAACACCGTAGCCAAGCTGACGATTCCCGCACCCGCTCAGTTTCTGGAGCAGATGGTCATGCCCTTTGCAATGGAAAATACCAGCAAATACTACCCCAACATTGAAAAGCTGGTGGAGGATCTGGCAGCGGGCTACCGCAAGGTCATTGATGACGTATATGCTGCCGGGTGCCGCAACCTGCAATTTGACGATTGCAGCTGGGGTATGCTGGTAGACCCCCGTGCCTGTCTGATCTTTGATACCGACGAGAAGGGGCTGGAGGCCATCAAGGAGCAGATGCTCGCCGCCAACAATCTGGCCATTGAAGGCAAGCCGGAGGATCTGGTCATCAACACCCATGTCTGCCGGGGCAACTTCCACTCTACCTACGCCAGCTCCGGCGCTTATGACAGCGTGGCCAAGACCCTGCTGGCCCGTGAGAACGTGACTGCCTACTATCTGGGATTTGACGATGCCCGCAGCGGCGGCTTCGAGCCTTTGGCCACTGTCAGCGGTGAGAAGAAGGTGGTGCTGGGCCTCGTCACCACCAAGCGTCCTGAGTTGGAGGATAAGGGGGTGTTCTTCGTCCGGCTCCGGTTCGGCAAATTGGATAAACTTCTCATTTGTTAGATAATCAAGGGGAATTTCCCGTTCCCATTTCTGCCGCAGCCGTATGATTTTCCGATGGCGGCATAGCGAATGACAGCTTTACAAAAGGCGTTGTGCTTGCACCGGATATACTCTTGATAGGCGTCAATCTCGGTCATGGAAATTCCCCCTCTCTGAATGATAGTGCGGGGCGGCAGCACTCCGTGCTGTCGCCCCTTGATTGCCTATCTGCAAAGGCAGACGGGGCTGTCAACGGCGGCACAAAGCAACGTTCATTTTACTGTTGACGGGCTCAGCTGGCTTTGTGCTATTGCCTTGTAGTAAACACAAATAGAAATGATTGCTGTAATCGCTTCTGTGATCCAAAACGCATTCCAGACGCCAACCGCTCCGAAAAACCTGCTGAGTAAAAACGCAGCCGGAATGATAACCACTACATACCGGCAAAGGGAAATCAGTAATGAAGGAGCGCCTTTTCCAAGTCCCTCCAGTGCGCCGGAAGATGTAACGGAAACCGCCGAGACGATAAAACCGGCGCCGATGATACGCAGGGCTGTTTCCCCGGCCTGAATCGTCGCTTCTGTGTGGGTAAACAGCCCCATAAGCTGGCCGGGGATCAGCAGACATATCACTGTCCCAAGCACCATAATGATACCACTCATGCACAAAACGATCTTAAAGATCTGGCTGACCCGTTGGTGTTCCCCCGCGCCGTAGTTATAGCCGATCAGGGGGCGCATCCCCTGCACAATGCCATTCGCTGGAAGATAGACAAATGTCTGCAATTTGTAATAGATTCCCAAAACCAGAATATACACTTCGGAATATGCCGCCAAAATCGCATTGAGCGCCGAAATCAAAAGAGACGGAAGCGCGAGATTCAGGGTTGCGGGAATGCCAATGGAGTACAGCTTTATTACCATCTTTTTGCTGGGGAGAATGTACTGCCTGCGGATATGCACGCGAATTGGCCGCGCAAGATAGACTACAAGGTAAATCGTCAGCGTCAGAGCCTGTCCGATGCCGGTCGCCAGCGCAGCGCCTTCGATTCCCATTTCCGGGAATGGGCCATAGCCAAAAATCAGAACGGGGTCTAAGACAATGTTTGTGATGCACCCGCACATCAGGCTTATCATGGTTGTTTTCATGTTTCCTACTGCCTGGAACAATTTCTCAAACGCCATGCTGACGGTAACAATGAGTGTAAAGGCGAACGCAACGACAGAATAGCGGACGCCAAGTTCAATGACCGCTTCGGATGAAGTAAACATCCGCAGGAAAACCGGCATGATCGTAATACAGCAGACTGTCATAACAACGCCATGAATCACGGCAAGCACAAGTCCCTGCGTGGCTGCCTGATCCGCTTTTTCATGATCCCCAGCGCCCAAATGAATGGCGATTACGGCGTTGATTCCAACGCCAAATCCAATTCCAACAGCATTGATAAAATTTTGAACCGGGTAAACCAACGATAATGCCGTCATAGCCTCCTCGCTGATCTGCGCGACGAAAAAACTGTCCACAATGTTGTAGAGGGAATTGACCAGCATGGATAACACCATAGGCAGGGTCATGGATAAAATCAGCGGTAATACCGGTTTTTCTTTCATAAAAGTTTCATTCATTCGTGATTGCCTCCGGTGTTTCTTTTCTTGTCATAAAACAGATCGGATCTTTTCGGAAGCCAAAGGGTTCATAAAACTGTTCAGCCTCTTCCGTGATCAGCATTCCCAGCAGGGAACGGTATGTGTCTTCTGCCGTAATCGCCTTTAGGAGAGAGGCGCCCACACCCCTGTGCCGGAAATCTGCATCCACAACAACATCACAAATATAATACTGGGTGGCATAGTCTGTTATCACTCTTGCAAATCCGATTTGTTTTCCGTCGGCGGTATAGGCTCCATAGCAGATAGAGTGTTTCCATGACTCCATAATTGCTTCTTTCTTTCTGTTGCATGCCCATACGGTCTGTGATAGAAGGCGAAGTACGGTTTCTGTTTGCAGAGCATCCAGACCTTTTTTAATATGTATTTCCATATCGTCTCTCCTTTTCCTGTTCTTACTGTGTTTTTGTACCGCTGCAAAGCGTTTCTTTTTTTCTGCCTGCTCGGAAGATCAGAAGCGCCAGAACGAATGTTGCCGTTTCTGTGACAGGGAAGGACAGCCAGATCCCTGTAATCTTCAGGAGTTTTTCCAGACCCCACATGAATGAAATGAGCAGCAGAAACTGACGCAGTAGCTGGATCAGCATACTTGGAAAGACCTGTTCTGTTGCCTGAAGATAGGTGGAGATCATGGTAGACCATCCGCAGAACAGGTAGCTGACCGCCATAATCCGCATGGCGGAGATTCCAAAGGAGCGCATGGCTTCCGACGCCGTAAACAATCCCAGAATCTGCGCCGGAAAGAGGATGACGGTCAATGTTCCCAGTATCATCATACCGGAGACCAAAGCGGTTCCGTAGCGGAAAGCAGAGTGCAGCCTATCTCTGTTTCCCGCACCGTAGTTGAACCGCATAATAGGAAGACAGCCCTGGATCAGCCCGTTGACCGTCATGACAATCAACTGCTGCACCTTAAAATACGCACCGAAGAAAGCGATTGCCGTATCGGAATAGGCGACCAGAAAAAAGTTTACAAAAGTCACCATAAAAGAACTAAGGGCATTCATAATAAAAGACGGCAGTCCAAGGGTGAAAATACGGCCAATCAGCCACTTTTGCAAATGAAAGCCTTTGATTTTTACCTGCACTTTCTGCTTTTTGCCCAGCAGTAAAGCAAATGCCAAAATCATGGACAGCAGATAGCCTGCAACGGTAGCTACCGCAGCACCGCGGATTCCCATAGCCGGGAAAATACCAATCCCAAAAATCAGAATGGGGTCAAACACGAAGTTGACGACCACGCCCGCGATCTGGAACCACATGGGAGCGACCATGTTCCCGGTGGCCTGTATCATCTTCTGGATGGCGATATGCACCATATTGGGAATTTGCATGAAGGAGCACACACTCATATAGGCGATGCTCAGCTGATAAATTTCTTCATTATTGGTGAATGCCCGAAAATAGGGTTTCATAATCAGTAATGACATAAGGTTGAGCAAAGCACCAATTCCAAAGGCCAGCAACAATCCATGTGTGACAGTTGCATTTGCCTCATCCTGCTTTTTCTGTCCAAGATATCCTGCTATCAGCACATTCACGCCGACACCGATCCAGATAGACGCTGCATTCATCAATGTTGTAATCGGGAATGCCAGAGAAACAGCGATCAGTGCATTCTCACTCAACCGTGCCACAAACGCGCTGTCTATCAGGTTATAGGAATATTGCAGGAACATGGAAATCAGCGGCGGTATCGACATTTGCCAGATGAGCTTTCCAACAGGAGCGACCGCCATTTTATTATTGGTCTGCATACTTTCCCTCCTCTCCACAAAGCGTCCGGCGCAAAAAATTGCGCCGGACAGCAGGATCATTAAATCCGAACGATATAGTTTTGTTTGCGTGCTGCGGGTTGACTGGCTTCCCGGGCTGGATACCCCAATGCAACCGCCCCGACACCGCGCAAGGTTTCCGGCAGCTTCCACTCCCGCAGGAGAGCCTTGCCACTTTCACTGTCAAAAATCTCACGTTCCCGATGTACCCATACAGTTCCCAGTCCAAGGGCATGGGCGGCGAGCATCATATTTTCGAGGACGCAGCTTCCGTCCTCCACAAAGGTACTTGCGGAGCCATCTGCCAAAACCAGGATCACGACAGGTGCGCCATAATAAGGGTCTGTGTTGCTCCCCATCACTTCTGCGTTTAGTTTTGCAATCTCCCGCCTATATTTGGGGTCTGTAATTGCAATGATGGTTGGAGATTGATGTCCTCCGCCGGTAGGAGCGTAAGTCCCTGCTTCCAGTACAGCGTCCAAAGTCTTGGAAGGGACAGGTTCCGATTTATAAGCCCGTACACTACGGCGCGTCTTGATAAGAGACAAAAAATTTTTTTCCATACAGATATAGTCCTCCATTCTGCTAATACTTCCGAGATACAGGCAACAAAAAAGCCACACGGCTATCACAAGATAGCTGTGTGGCAAAAAGATGACCGAATCCGGAAAAAGTCCACTCAAATTTTACGCGTATTATTATAGCATTCTTTCAGGAGACTGTCAAGCATCAATCATTACGGAATTGTGGCGGCTGTCTGTTGCTTTTTGTGTTACTTTATACACCTACATTGAAGACATGAAGGAGTTTATCGATAGGGTCACTCAGTTGAATCGAGCTGCGTGACGTGTGACCTGCTCAGACTACTATTTGACTACTACTGCGAAAAACCTCAGAAGCCTTGTGGCGCAAGGCTTCTGAAGTTTTCTCATAAAATGCCGCAAATTTGTGCAACACCCACCAAACCATTGTGCCACAACGGTTTGCGGCTTGACAGCCTGATAACTCCGACTCTGTAGGCCGCTGGTTCGAATCCAGTCGGGCGTACCACCCCCCCAAAGGCCATACGGCTTTTGGAGGGTCACTTTTACTGCACCGGAGCAGCACACGGTAGGGCAAACACCCTGCCCCGATACAGGCATATACTAAGGAGTGACAGCGCATGGACGAGCATCTGACGAGCGGTGAATGGGAGCGCATGGTGTCGGGGCGGTTTTATAATCCCGCCGACCCGGAGATTGCCAAGCGGCACCGTCGGGGCATGATCCGCTGCGACCGCTTCAACCGCATCCCACTACGGTACACCAAGGCCAAGCAACGGGCTTTGGAACGGCTGGTCCCCTCCGGGAAGGGAAAAAACTTCGAGGTCTTTGCGCCCTTTTACTGCGAGTACGGCGTGAACATCCATGTGGGGCAGAACTGTTTCATCAATTACAACAGCGTATTTCTGGACGTAGCGCCCATCACACTGGGGTACAATGTGCTCATCGGCCCCCATGTGACACTGGCCACGCCGAACCACTCCTTTCTGGCGGAGGAACAGGCCTATACGAACTATCCCAACGGCTGCCATGAGCTGGAGTACACCGGGCCAATCACCATCGGGGCACACTGCTGGCTGTGTTCCGGCGTGACGGTGTGCGGCGGTATGACCATCGGGGCAGGCAGCATCATTGCCGCCGGAGCGGTGGTGACCTGCGACATTCCCCCCAACAGCATCGCCGCCGGTGTGCCTGCCAAGGTGCTGCGGCAAATCGATGAGAGCGACCGCCTGCACATATGGGAAACCTACGAAAAGAACGGCCTTCCCGGCCGCAGACGGCAAGCACAAGCGCTGCAAACATCTGTAATCATATAAAAAAAGCCCACCTGTGTCCAGCATGGACCGCAGGCGGGCTTTTATTTCAAATCAGTGGGGCTTCTTGTCTCAGATATGGAACACATTCACCAGAAACAGCAGGGCCAGTCCATAGTAGGTCACCACGGCCACCAGATCGTTGACCGTTGTGATCAGCGGGCCGGAGGCCACCGCCGGATCAATATGGACCTTATGAAACAGCATGGGAACCATCGTCCCCACAAGGCTGGAGATCACCATGGCCACCACCAGCGACACCCCAACGCAGCCGGAGATCAGAAAAGCCGGCCCCCACGCATAGCCCTTGCACGCATGGATGTAGACCCCTAAAACCGCCAGCGCCATGAGTCCCAGGCACCCGCCGTTGAGAAGACCCACCCGCATCTCCTTGCCCAGCAGAGCCAGCTCCTCCTTCAGGGTAAGGTTCTCGTCCATGAGGACACGAATGGTGACGGCCAGCGACTGGGTGCCGACGTTGCCCGCCATATCCAGCACCAGCGACTGGAAGCAGATGACGATGGGCAGCACCGCCACCACGGACTCGAAGATGCCCACCACCGACGAGACGCCCATGCCCAGAAACAGCAGCACGATGAGCCACGGCAGACGCTTTTTCATACTGACGGCGGCAGGCTCCCGGAGGTCCTCCTCCGAGGTCAGGCCGCCCAGCTTGGCGTAGTCGTCGCCCATGGCGTCGTCCACCAGCTCCACCAGATCCTGAGCGGTGAGGATACCGGCGATCCTTCCGTCCTCCGTCAGCACCGGCAGGGAATCCTCCTCATACTCTGCGATCCGGTCGATGCAGTCCTCCACCCGCTCGTGGGCCAGCACATAGGGATAGCTGCGGCGGATGATCCTGCTCAGCGGATCGTTTTCACGGGCGATGATCAGATCCTTCAGGTCGATGGCCCCGGCAAAGACGCCGCTGCCGTCCACCACATACAGCGTGGAGATGTTGTCGTGCTCACCGGCCTGCCGCACCAGCTCGTTCATGGCGCCGCAGACGGTCAGTGTGTCCGGGATGCAGACGAAATTGCCGCTCATGCGGCTGCCGATCTCCTCCTGATGAAAGGCCAGCAGCCGCCGGACATCCTTCCGGGTATCGTCGTCCAGATGTGCGGCCAGGGTCTGCTTCTTCTCCTCCGGAAGCTCCCGCAGCATATCCAGCGCATCCGCCGTGTCCATGTCGGCTATCATTTCTGCCGCCAGCGCCGCCGGAAGCTCCGCCAGATAGCGGGAGGCATCGTCCAGATAGGGGAATATCTCCGCCAGCGTCTGGGCGTCCATCTGCCGGAACAACCGCTCCCGCTCCGCATCCGTCAGCAGGGTGACGGCCTTGGCAACATCCCGCCAGTGGTAGTGCTTCAGCAGCTCCGGCAGACGGTCCCCGTTTTGGGCCGTGCGGATGACCGCTGCGATCTCCTGTGCGAACTCCTTGTTTACCATTCTGTTCATCATATTCTTGTCCTCCTTTGACGCTACTTTGGGCAAAATGGGCGCAAAAATACACCGCCTCAGAGATAGTTGCCACAGCAAGACGTCTCCGGTGCGGTGCAGGAGGGCACGGCAAAACAGAATGTGATCAGCTCCTGCTCATGGATGACCACATCCGGTATCTGTGTCTCTGTGCGCCGCATATCCGGCTTCGCCCTGTACTTCCGCAGCTATCCATGAACATTCACCTCCGTTGATGGTTGAAATAGGTCTCTCTGACCACAGTTTATCATAACAGACCCCATCGACGCTGTCAACCGTTTCTTTCCCCAGCATTTTGCAGCCCCGGAGGTCGTAAGACCTCCGGGGCTGCGCTCCCAATATTTACTGTCCCTGAGGCAGAATCTCCACGGTCCTGCCGCCAAGATACTCATAAATGCGGTGGGAAACGGAGAGAACCGTACGCCCACGGGAGGCCTGACGCAGAGCCTCCCGCACACGGGCCTCCGTCCCGGCATCCAGATTGGCAGTGATCTCATCCAGCAGCAGCACAGCGGGGTCTGCCGCTGCGGCCCGTGCAATGGACAGCAGCTGCCACTCCCCCTGAGAGAATATCCCGTCCGTACACACCGTGTCATACCCCTCCGGCAGCGCCTGGATGGCCTCGTCGATCCCCGCCAGCCGGGCGGCCTCCTTGGTCATCTCTCCGGTGATCTGCGGGTCGCACAGGGTGATCTGCTCCAGCACGGTCCCCGGTATGCGGGAAAAATGCTGCTCCACGCAGCCGATACAGATGCGCCGCTGTCGGTCCGGGATGGCTGAGGCGTCCACTCCTCCGATGGTGACTGTCCCCGCCTCCGGCCGGTACAGCCCCAGCAGCAGCTTAAACACCGTGCTCTTTCCGACTCCCGTCCGGCCCACCATCGTCACCTGCTCCCCCTGCTTCACCGTCATGGAGAAGTCGGTGAGCACGTGGCTTTCCCCATAGCCGAAGGTCACATGGGAGAACACCACATCGCCACGGGCCTCCTCCCGCTCCGGAGGAATGTCCCGCTCCGGCTGGGCCAGAAAGGCATCGATGCGGCGAACGCCCGCCATGGCCGACTGGATGGTCTGTATCTCCATGCCAAGGCTCTCGATGGGGGCGAAAATGCGGGAGATATAGCTGATGACCGCCACCGACGTACCCACGGACATCCCGAACAGGGTCAGCAGCTCTGCGTTGCCGGAGGCGGAGAGCAGCATGACCGCCCCCACCACCACGGCGTCCAGCAGCAGCACCACCGGCGAATAGACGGCGTCATAGAAGTTGGTGCGTTCCACGGCGGCATAGCTGTCACCGATGCGCCGTTCATAGCGGCGCTCCATGTAGTCCTCCAGCCCCAGCGCATGGATGGTGCGGATATTGTGCAGCGTCTCCGGCACCTGTCCGGACACGGCGGCCACGGCGTGACGGTGATCCAGCTGCGCCGCCAGCATCCGCTTCTGCACGTGGCGGGTGAACACGGCCAGTAGTGGCAGCACCAGCAGCAAAACCAGTGCCAGACCGGTGTTCTTCACGGCGATGACTCCCAGAATGGAGAGGATGCGGCAGGCGTCCGACACCATACTGATGATGCCGGAGGTGAACAGCGCCTCCACGGCATCCACATCGCCGGAGAAGCGGCCGACCACCTCACCGGGGTTTTGATTCACCAGTGTGGCCGCCGGCAGCTGCGTCAGCTTCCGGGACATCTCCCGGCGCAGGGCATGGGTCATTTTCTGTCCAAACAGCACCAGCAGGCTCTCCTGCGCCGAGGACAGGATACCCTCCAGCGCCAGACTGCCGAAGTAGAGCAGCGCCGCCAGAAGGCTCAGGGAGAGTCTCCCCGTCAGCCGGTCGATGATGCGGGCCAGCACCAGCGGCGGCAAAAGCGACGCCGCCACCGAGGCTGCCACACACAAAAGCGTCCCCACGGTCAGCAGCCGACGCTCCCCCGCCGCCGCCCGGACGGCGGCAAACACGCCTTTTTTCTGTCTGCTTTTCATGACTGCTCCCCTCCCGTCTGGCTCTCATACAGCTGGCGATACACCGGAGCGGATGCCATCAACTCCTCATGGGTCCCCACGGTGACTTTGCCGTCCTCCATGAAGATCACCTGCCGCAGCTGTGGGAAGTGATACAGCCGGTGGGAGATCAGGAACACCACCTTGTCCTTGGCATAGTCCTGCAAATGGGCGAACACCACGTCCTCGGTGCTGCGGTCCAGCGCAGAGAAGGGGTCGTCAAGCACCAGCACCGGCCGGGGATGGGCAAGGGTGCGGGCCAGCGCCAGCCGCTGGGCCTGCCCGCCGGACAGGCGGGCGCCGCCGCTGCCGATGACGGTATCGGGTCCGTTTTCCATCGCCGACACCTCCCCCTCCAGCGCCGCAGCGGCCAGATACGGCGCAGCGTTCTGTCCCTCACCGCAGAGGACGTTATTGCAAACGGTATCGGCGCTGAGTTCCGGGTCGTGGCCCAGATACCCCACCGTGGCGGCGATCTGCCGGGGCGTCAGGGAGGAGAGCTCCCGCCCCCCGAACCGAACCGAGCCGCTATAGGGCGCTTCACATAGGAACACCCGCCCCAGCGTAGACTTGCCGCAGGCCACCGGCCCGGTGATGCCGATGATGTCGCCGGGCTGCGCTGTCAGGGTCAGGCCGGAGAACACCGGCTTGTCCCCATAGGCGAAGGAGAGATCCTTCAGCGCCACCTCCGCCGGGGCCGGGATGGCCAGCGGCTCCAGCTCCTCCGGAGCCTTCATCAGTGGCCGGATGCGCCTCCACGATACCTCCGCCTTCTGCACGGCATTGAAGAGCTTGGCCACCTTGGAGGATTTCATCGTCAGCTTGGTAAAGCAGGAGAGGAAGGTGGTGAAGGCCGCAATGTCCCATGCACTCCACCCTGTTCCCAACACGTTTTTCGCACCGAACCACAGGATGAACAGCACTCCCGCCTCCGACACTGCCAGATACAGCGGCGGCAGGGCCGACTGCCACACGCTGCTGCGGACAGCAGTTCGTTCATAGTCCGCCAGTGTCTCCTCATACCGCTGCTCACGGGCGCTCTCGCAGCCATAGATGCGGTAGGTGACGGCGTTCTCTGCACGGTCCAGCGTGGCTGTCCGCAGGCTCCCCGCCGCTTTTTTATAGGCAGCTCCCGCCCGCTGCACCGGCTTTTTCACCCACGCCGCACAGATATAGGAAACCGGTGTGAACAGCAGGCTCAGCAGCGCCAGCCGCCAGTCATACACAAGAAGCATCACCGCATAGCCCGCCAGTGCCACATCGGTGTCAAATACCTCCGTGGTGAATTTTCTCATTCCCTCCACGCAGTCGTCTACGTCGGAGATTGCCTTGGTCATCAGCTCCCCGGCCCCCTCCTGCTCCAGAGCGGCCCGGCTCTGGAGCACTAAGTTGGCGTACAGGATGCCCTTCATCCGGCGGCTGACGTTGTTGGCAAAGCGCCGGACGTAAAACCGCTTGACAAACCGGGCTGCCTGCACTGCCAGCGTCACAAGGACGTAGCTCAGCACCAGCGTCACCATCCGGGCCGCCGTCTCCCGGTCCCCCAGAATATCCGCCAGACACTGGGCCAGCCGTCCCTCAAACCATGGGGCAGCCAGCAGGCCCACGTTATAGAGTAGGCCCGATATCGTCACAAGGGTCAGCGGCAGCCACTCCGTGCGGAAGTAGGAGCCGATCCGATCCGGCCGAAACGCCTTATTCGCCCTCATCACCTGTCCCTCTCTCTGCCGCCTGCCGGAAGTGGGGAAACCCCGCCCGGCTCTCCGCCTTGGAGACCGTGTAGAGCTTATGCAGCGTCGCCGCAAAGGCGGCAGCCTCCTCCTGCGAAAGCGCCGCCGTCAGGTATTCATAGAAGGACGCCTCGATCTCCGCCTTGGAGGAGCGCAGGCTCTCCGCCTTCTCCGTGGGGTACAGCAGCTGACTGCGCCGGTCGTTGGGGGCGTCCCGGCGAACCAGATACCCCTTTGCCTCCAGATTCTTCGTCCGCCGGGCAATGGCGGCCTTGTCGGCGTGGAGAAACTCCGCCAGCGCCGCCTGCGTGCAGCCGGGGCGGTGGCGCAGCGCATGGATCAGGTCGATCTCCGCCGTCCCCACGTCCTTCTCCCGCAGTGTACGCACCACCAGCTTCTCCGCCTCACGGGCGATCTTCGTGATCTTCCGTTCCGTAATGTCCATGGTCCCCTCCTGTCTCCAAAAAAGATGTATCTACATCGTTGTATGTACAACCATTATACCGTATCTGCTCCGCTTGTCAATGGTTGCTCCCCGTTTTCCTTCACAGGCCGCTCTATGAAGGTATTTTCCGCAAAATCACATTTTGCCGGGCAATTACCCTCTATCTGTCGTTCAGTTCATCCCATCGGGGCAAAACTGCCGTTTTAGGAACATCTCGTCGGTGATTCCGTTCGGCAGGCGGGCGGGACGATTGACGGTCGGGATGCCCGGCACTATCGTGGTGGTAACTACACGAAAGGAGTACCGCGCCATGACCCCGGCCTGCGGCTTCTTCCTCCACGCCTGCGAGTATAGTGGTGTGGAGCTGGTGACGTCTCCCCTGATGGATGATGCTGCATAAGGCTCTCTATATTCCCTGTGCCATTCTGGTCTGTGTATGGGCGGCGCATCTGGTGTACTTTCTCTGCTTCGTCAAGACCCTCCGCAAGGAGCCGGAGACGACGGAGTCCTGAGCCGCTTCTTGCAAAGTGTAAGGCTTCGGGTATATTTTCTTCTTCCTTTCGTTCCGTTTCTCTGCTATACTGGAGCCATACCAGGAAACACACGGCGGAGGTTCTTCCCTTCTCTGCCGGAAAATCGTAAGGAGGATACCACCATGCGTTATGAAATCAAAGGCACTCCCTTCCCCGTGGTGATCTGTCAGCTGGAAGACGGCGAGCAGATGGTCACGGAGCGTGGCTCCATGGTCTGGATGAGCCCTAATATGGAGATGCAGACCCATGGCGGTGGACTGGGGCGGATGTTCTCTAAAATGTTCTCCGGCGAGAGTATGTTCCAGAACATCTACACCGCTCACGGCGCCGGGATGATCGCCTTCGGCTCCAGCTTCCCCGGCCAGATCAAGGAGATCGCCATCACTCCCGGCCACGATATGATCCTCCAGAAGAGTGCCTTTCTGGCCGCCGTGCCGGGAGTAGAGCTGTCCATCCACTTCAACCAGCGGCTGGGCGCAGGCCTCTTCGGCGGCGAGGGCTTCATCATGCAGCGCCTCAGCGGCAGCGGCATGGCCTTTGCCGAGATCGACGGCACACTGGTGGAGTACGACCTCCAGCCGGGTCAGCAGATCGTGGTGGACACCGGCAACGTGGCGGGCTTCACCGCCGGGGTGCAGATGGAGATCCGTCAGGTTCCCGGCATGAAGAACAAGCTGTTGGGCGGCGAGGGCCTGTTCAACACCGTTCTCACCGGCCCCGGCCGCATCTGGCTGCAGACCATGCCCATCTCCGGTGTGGCCGCCGCCCTGCTGCCCTATATCCCCACCGGCAACAATTAAGCTGTCTGTCAGGCCCGCAGAGTCCTTCTTTGCGGGCTTGGCAAATTTTTTTATTTTTCACGCAATAAAACCGCATCTCCACGCATTACAGGGATGACAGGAGATAAAAGCCTATGACTGCATGGCCCGCCACAACCGAATATGCCGGCAGCAGTGCTCATCTGACGGAACTGCTGGCCGCCATCGCCGCCGGGCAGCAGGATGCGCTGGCGCAGCTCTACCATCTCACCCGAACGGCGGTGTATGGTCTGTCGCTGTCGTACCTGAAAAACACCCACGACGCACAGGATATCACGCAGGATGTATTCGTTCATGTGTGGGATCACGCCCCGCAGTATCGCCCCACCGGCTCTCCCATGGGCTGGCTGCTGACGGTCTGCCGGAATCTGTGCCTGATGCGCCTGCGGCGCACGGAGCGCCACGCCGTTCTCAGCGAGGCAGAATGGGACGCCATTCCCCAGCAGGAGACCGGTCTGACCACAGAGGAGCGAACGCTGCTGCAGCACGTTCTGTCCCGTCTGGGGGAGGAGGAGCGGCGCATCGTACTGCTCCATGCCGTCACCGGGCTAAAACACCGGGAGATCGCCGCTCTGCTGGAGCTGCCCCTCCCCACCGTCCTGTCGAAGTATCACCGAGCAATCCGAAAAATGCGTGCTGATCTGGAAGGAGATAACGCCCATGACAAATGAAAAGCTGGAACAGTGCCTTGCACAAGCGCTGGAAAAAACAGCCCCCCATGACGTGGACGGCGTTCTCTCCCGCTGTGAGAAGCGGAAAGGAACGGAAATCCCCATGAAAACAAAACCTCACTCCCTGAAAAAATGGATGGCGATGGCGGCCTGTCTGGCCCTTCTGCTGCTGTGCGGCGGCGGACTGTTTCTGCGGCAGGCCAATGCTGTGGCCTCCGTGGTCTCCATCGACGTCAACCCCAGCATCGAGCTGCGGGTCAACCAAAATGAAAAGGTTCTGGCCTGCGTGCCTATGAACGACGACGCCCATGCCATTCTGGCGGATATGGGCGACGGCGAGGATCTGAAGGGGGCCAAGCTGGATGTGGCAGTAAACGCCATCGTCGGCAGTCTGGTCCGCAACGGCTATCTGGAGAGCATCTCCTCCGCCATCATGATCTCCGTAGAGGATCGGGATCAGAGCCGGGCTCACCGACTGCAGCAGGACCTCTCCGCCGCCGTGGACGGCATCCTGCGGGACAGCGCCTCTCAGGCCTCCGTATTGACCCAGACGGTCACGCAGGACACGTCTCTGGAGAAGCAGGCCAAGGACCACCACATCTCCACCGGCAAGGCGGCGCTGGTGAACCGTATCCTCGCCCTGAACAACAGTCTGTCCTTTGAGGAGCTGTCCAGGCTCTCCATCGGTGAGCTGAAGGATCTGGCCGAGACCGGCGCTCCTGCCATGCCCATCGGCATGGAGCGAGCACTGGAGATCGCCCTGCTCACCTGTGGGCAGTCCGCCGACCAGCTGACCAAGCAGGAGGTGGACGCTGAACTGGACGAGGTTCCCGCCCACTACGAGGTGGAGCTGGAGGACCGCAGCGGTACGGAGTACGAGTATCGTATCGATGCCTATACCGGCGCTGTGCTCACCTCCTATGTGGAGCCGGACGGTCACGACGATGTGGATGACCACGATGACCATGATGATGACCACGACGATGACGACGATGATGCCCAGCCCACCGGCAGTGCCCAGCCCACCGGGCAGATCGGCCACGCCGCAGCCAAGTCCGCTGCCCTGACCCACGCCGGTGTGTCAGAGAGCCGGGCCTACGACATGGATGTGGAGCTGGATGACGAGGATGGCCGCTGGGTATACGAGGTGGAATTCAAGGCGGATGGCATGGAGTACGAATATGTCATCGATGCCTATACCGGCGCTGTACTGGAATACGATATGGAGCAGGACGATTGACCCCCTATAGCAAAAGAGGCAGGCACAAAAGTGCCTGCCTCTTTGTCGTTATTCCGATTCCGGCGGCGCTCCTGGGTCTCCCTCCGGCAGCGATGCCTCCTTGTCCTCGTCCTCCGACAGGGTGGGGATAAATGCCTGCGCCAGCTTTCCCTTGCCCCGGTGCTTGATGTAGAAGTAGCCGATGACGCTGAAGGTCACGGCACCGATGAAGTTGACGAACAGATCCTCCATGGTATCGTACAGCCCGATATCCAGATACCCGTCAAAGCCCAGATCCGTGCCGTTGACGGCCACCGAGTGGATGCCGTCGATGGTGATGGGGGTATTGCTGTTGGTGGGGTCCAGCATCACGGAGGTAATGCTCTGCACCACGGTGTCCTTCTGCATATCCAGATGGAACACCCGGTCCATGCCGAACTCGAAAAACTCCCACAGCACCCCCACGGTCATGGAGAAGCAGAAGGCCGCCAGCGCCACATATACCGGCGACAGCTGGAACTTGATGCGGCTGTTGCGGTTCAGGATGTCGATAAGGGCAAAGCCCGTGGCGGCACAGAGGAAGCCCGTGGTGGTGTGGAGCATGGAGTCCCAGTTGGGGTAGGTGATGAAGTAACACTCCAGCTCCCCCAGTATCTCCGCTGCGAAGATGAACAGCAGGATAATGATCTCCAGCACCGACGGCAGTTGGATACCGAAGTTCTGCTGAATGAAAAACGGCAGGATGAACAGCGCCAGCACCAGCAGGCAGATGAAGGCACTTTCATATTCGCCCCGGATGATGGACATTACCAGCTCCGCCAGCACGATCAACCGCAGGGCCACATATACGGCGAACACCGCCGGCTGCTTATGAATGGTCTCCTTCAGCCGCTGGACCGTATCTCTGGGTTTGGGCGTTTTTTTCATAAAGGCTCCTTCCCGGCACAACACTGCGCCGCTGTGGTTTTTTCTGCATGGTATCATATCCCCGGTCAAAACGCAACGAAAAAAGCGACAAAAATCGTGGCGGCCCGTCTTGACAAGCGGCCCGCTGTGTGATAATCTAAGAAAAATTTGCCATGCGGAGGTGATGACCGTGACCGTCGTTTTTCAGGATGCCCAGATATTCCGCCGAGGTGTTCTCACCCGTGGGGATGCTGTTTTTTCTTTTGAAATCCAACACGGCACCAGTGTTTCTCCCGTTCATATTCCCGCCTCTTCTTTTGTGATATGTCCCGGTTTCGTTGATGTACACGTACATCTTCGTGAGCCGGGCTTTTCTTATAAGGAGACCATGTCCAGCGGCACCCAAGCCGCCGCCCACGGCGGATACACCACGGTGTGTGCCATGCCAAATCTGGACCCGGTGCCGGACAGCCTGCCCCATCTGGAGCAGCAGCTGGCCCTGATCCGCCGGGATGCCGCCATCCGGGTGCTACCCTATGGCTCCATCACCCGTGGCCAGCTGGGGGAGGAGCTGTCGGACATGGCGGCCATAGCCCCCTATGTGGCGGCCTTCTCCGACGACGGGCGAGGTGTGCAGAGCGAGGCGCAGATGCGCCTTGCCATGGAAACCGCCAAGGGGCTTCATAAGCTCATCGTGGCCCACTGCGAGGACAACTCCCTCCTCCACGGGGGCTACATCCACGACGGGGCTTACGCCCGCACCCACGGCCACCGGGGCATCTGCTCCGAAAGCGAGTGGGGGCAGATCCGGCGGGATTTGGAGCTGGTGCGGCAGACCGGCTGCGGCTACCACGTCTGCCACATCTCCACCAAGGAGAGCGTAGCCCTGATCCGCCGGGCCAAGGCCGAGGGGCTGGACGTCACCTGCGAGACGGCCCCCCACTATCTGCTGATGGACGAAACCATGCTGCAGGAGGACGGCCGCTTCAAGATGAATCCCCCTCTCCGCAGTCCCGCCGACCGGGAGGCCCTGCTGGAAGGGTTGGCCGACGGCACCATCGATATGATCGCCACCGATCACGCCCCCCACAGCACCGAGGAGAAGTCCCGCGGGCTGGAGAAGAGCGCCATGGGCATCGTGGGACTGGAGACCGCCTTTCCCCTGCTGTATACCTATCTGGTAAAGCCGGGCCTGCTCTCCTTCCCCCGTCTGATGGAGCTGCTCCACGATGCTCCCTGCCGCCGCTTCGGCCTCCCGCAGGGGGAGCTGGATGGCCCCCACGCCGATTTCACGGTCTTTGACCTGTCGGCTTCGTATCCCATCGACCCGGCGGGCTTCCTCTCTCAGGGGAAGGCCACCCCCTTCACCGGCTGGCCGGTACAGGCCCGCTGCCTGCTGACGGTCTGCAACGGCCGCCTCGTCTGGCAGGACGGTGATCTCTTTTCCAAGGAGGACCGCACATGAAGCAGGTCACATGGATCATTACGGAAAATACGCCCCTGACGCCGGACACCTACCGCCTGCGTCTCACCGGCGATACGGATGCCATCACAGCCCCCGGTCAGTTCGTAAATCTGAAGCTCTCCGGCTTCTACCTGCGCCGCCCCATCTCCGTCTGCGACTGGGAGCCCGGTGCCGCCACCTTTATCTATAAGGTGCTGGGCCACGGCACGGCGGCCATGACCCATCTCCCCGCCGGAACGGAGCTGGATGTGCTGACAGGGCTGGGCAACGGCTACGACACATCTCTCGCCGGGGAGCGCCCCCTGCTGGTGGGCGGCGGCGTCGGCATCCCGCCCCTGTACGGACTGGCCCGCCGTCTGACGGCGGAGCATCGTCAGGTCACGGCGGTGCTGGGCTACAACCGGGCGTCAGATATTTTTCTGGTGGAGGAGCTGCATGCGCTGGGCGTCACCGTCCGCCTCCTCACCGCCGACGGCAGCGCCGGGACCTGCGGCCTTGTCACCGACGGTATGGAGGGCGTGAATTACACCCACCTCTATACCTGCGGGCCGGAGGCCATGCTCCACGCCGTGTGGCAGCGTTGCCGTACCGATGGACAGTTCAGCTTTGAGGAGCGCATGGGCTGCGGCTTCGGAGCCTGCATGGGCTGCACCTGCCGCACCAAGTACGGCCACAAGCGCATCTGCAAGGACGGCCCCGTCCTGCGAAGGGAGGAGATCGTATGGTAAATACCGCCGTCACCCTCTGCGGCCTGCCGCTGGAGAATCCCGTCATCCCCGCCAGCGGTACCTTCGGCTATGGGTATGAATTTGCACAGATCTACGACATCAACTGTCTGGGGACCTTCTCCTTCAAGGGGACGACGCTCGCCCCCCGGTACGGAAACCCCACCCCCCGCATCGCTGAGTACGCCGGGGGCCTGCTGAACGCCGTGGGGCTGCAAAACCCCGGTGTGGAGGCCGTCATCCGGGAGGAGCTGCCCCGTCTGCGGGAGGTCTTTCACAAACCGGTGATGGCCAACGTCAGCGGCTTTTCCATAGAGGAATACGCCCAAGTATGCCGGCAGCTGGACGGGGCGGAGCAGGTGGGCTGGCTGGAGGTGAATATCTCCTGCCCCAATGTTCATGGCGGCGGAGCCGCCTTCGGAGCCGAGCCCCAGACGGCAGCCGCCGTCACACGGGCTGTCCGGGATGTGACGAAAAAGCCGGTCATCATGAAGCTCTCCCCGGCTGCGGCGGATATCGCTGCCGTGGCACGGGCCTGTCAGGAGGCCGGGGCCGACGGTGTCAGCCTTATCAATACTCTGCCGGGGATGCGGATCGATCTGAAGCGCCGCTGTCCCCTGCTGGCCAACGGCACCGGCGGAATGTCCGGCCCCGGCATCTTTCCGCTGGCGGTGCGGATGGTGTATCAGGTCTACGAGGCCGTGGACATCCCCATCGTGGGCATGGGCGGCGTCAGCACCGCCGAGGACGTGCTGGAGCTGATGCTGGCCGGGGCCACCGCCGTGGGCGTGGGAGCCGCCAATCTGGTGGAGCCCTGCGCCTGCCGGAAAATCATACAGGACCTGCCTGCCGCCATGGAGCGGTACGGCATTCAGCAGCTTACGGATATCATAGGAGGAGCACATCATGGGTAAAGACGTTATCATTGCACTGGACTTCGACAGCCGGGAGAAAACGCTGGCTTTTCTGGACCGCTTCACAGAGGAGAAGCCCTTCGTCAAGGTGGGCATGGAGCTGTTTTACGCTGAGGGTCCCGCCATCGTCCGGGAGATCCGCCGCCGGGGCCACCGCATCTTTCTGGATCTGAAGCTCCACGACATCCCCAACACGGTGAGAAAGGCCATGGCCGCCCTGTCGGCGCTGGATGTGGACATCATCAACCTCCACGCCGCCGGTACCGCCGCCATGATGACCGCCGCTCTGGAGGGCCTCACCCGCCCCGACGGCACCCGCCCTCTGCTCATCGCCGTCACCCAGTTGACCTCCACCGATCAGGAGCGCATGGAGCGGGAGCTGCTGATCCACGCCCCGCTGGAGGAGGTGGTGCTCAGCTACGCCGCCAACGCCGCTGCGGCAGGGCTGGACGGCGTGGTCTGCTCTCCGCTGGAGGCCGGAGCCATCCACCGGCGCTGCGGGGCCAGCTTTCTGACGGTGACCCCCGGTGTCCGGTTCGCCGGAGGGGATGCCGGAGATCAGAAGCGGGTCACTACCCCCGCCAAGGCCCGTGAGCTGGGCTCTGACTATATCGTGGTGGGCCGCCCCATCACGCAGGCGGAGAACCCCGTGGCTGCCTATCGCCGCTGCGTGAGGGAGTTTGCGGGCTGATGCGCTGGAACACGGTACTTTTCGACTTAGACGGCACGGTGACGGACCCCAAGGAGGGCATCACCTGCGCCGTGGCCTACGCCCTGCGGCAGCAGGGCATCATCGCCGACCCCGATACCCTCACCCCTTTCATCGGCCCGCCCCTCCACGAGAGCTTCCCGGAGCTGTTCGGCCTGACGGAGGAGCAGACGGATCGGGCCATCCGGGATTTCCGAGTGTACTTCTCCCGGCAGGGTTGGGCGGAGAACATCCCCTACGAGGGCATGGCAGAATTTCTGGAAAGCCTGCAAAAGGCCGGGCAGAAGCTGGTCATCGCCACCTCCAAGCCGGAGGAATTCGCCCTGCGCATCATGGAGCACTTCGGTCTGGCCGCTTACTTCCACCGCATCTGCGGCGCACAGAGGGAGGACCGGGCCAGCGCCCGGAAGGGCAGCGTGGTGGCCGATGCCCTGCGCCGCAGCGGCACGGACGGCCCCGCCGTCATGGTGGGCGACCGCCGCTTCGACGTCGCCGGCGCCCATGAAAACGGTCTGCCCGCCATCGGCGTTCTCTACGGCTACGGCGGCCGGGAGGAACTGGAAAACGCCGGAGCCGACTATCTGGCCGCCGATCTTCACGAGCTCAAGCAGCTTCTGCTGCAGGAATAGGAGGAACTTATGGACAACATCCGCACCCACATTGCCCGGCATCTGCTCTCCATCGGAGCGGTGTTTCTGCGGCCCGACGAGCCCTTTGTCTGGGCCAGCGGCATCAAAAGCCCCATCTACTGCGACAACCGCCTGATCCTCACCGCTCCGGAGGCCCGGAACGAAGTGGAGCAGGCCATTGCCGACACCGTCCGCCGGGAGTACCCGGAGGCGCAGGTGCTTATGGGCACCGCCACCGCCGGTATCGCCCACGCCGCCATCGCCGCCCACCTGCTGGGCCTGCCTATGGGCTACGTCCGCTCCGGCAGTAAGGACCACGGCCGCAAGAACCAGATCGAGGGCAAGCTGACCCCCGGCGAGAAGGTGGTGGTCATCGAGGACCTGATCTCCACCGGCGGCAGTGTGCTGGACACCGTGGCCGCCCTGCGGGCCGCCGGAGCGGAGGTGCTGGGCGTCATCAGCATCTTCACCTACGGCATGGCCAAGGGCCGCCAGCGGCTGGCAGAGGCCGGTGTCAAGTGCGTCAGCCTCACCGATCTGGACACCATCGCTCAGGTGGGCGTCCAGCAGGGATACATCACGCAGGGAGACGTGGCCCGGCTGCTGGCCTTCCGGGATGACCCTTCCGACGAAAACTGGATCAGAAAAGGAGAATGAACCGTATGAACCATCTCATTGACATTTTGCAGCTGTCCCCGGAGGAGATCATGGAGCTGGTGAACACCGCCTGCGACATCATCGACCATCCCGCCGCCTATGCCCACAAGTGCGACGGCAAAATACTGGCCACCCTGTTCTTCGAGCCCTCCACCCGCACCCGTCTCAGCTTTGAGAGCGCCATACTGAGTCTGGGCGGACAGGTGCTGGGCTTCTCCTCCGCCAACAGCTCCTCCGCCGCCAAGGGTGAGAGTGTGTCCGACACCATCCGCACCGTCAGCTGTTACAGCGACATCATCGCCATGCGGCACCCCAAGGAGGGCGCTCCGCTGGTGGCCTCCCGCCACTCCCTGGTGCCCATCATCAACGCCGGAGACGGTGGCCACAACCACCCCACCCAGACCCTGACGGATCTGCTGACCATCCACCGGGAGAAGGGCCGCTTCGACGATCTGACCATCGGCCTGTGCGGCGACCTGAAATTCGGCCGCACCGTCCACTCTCTGGTGGCCGCCATGAGCCGCTATACCGGCATCCGCTTCGTACTCATCTCCCCGGAGGAGCTGAAGCTGCCCCGCTACGTCAAGGAGCAGTACATCAAGAGCAGGAACATCCCCTACATCCAGTCCACCTCTCTGGATGAGGTGATGCCGGAGCTGGACATCCTCTACATGACCCGTGTCCAGCGGGAGCGGTTTTTCAACGAGGAGGACTATCTGCGCCTGAAGGACAGCTACATCCTCACCCCGGAGAAGCTGAAAAACGCCAAGCCGGACCTGCGGATCCTGCATCCCCTGCCCCGTGTCAATGAGATCTCCGTGGCGGTGGATGAGGACCCCCGTGCCTGCTACTTCCAGCAGGTGCAGTACGGCAAGTACATCCGCATGGCGCTGATTCTGAAGCTGCTGAACATCGCTTGAAAGGGAGGGCATCATCATGATTATTGATTCCATTCAGAACGGCATCGTCATCGACCATATCTCCGCCGGAAAGGCCATGGAGCTGTATCGCATTCTGGGGCTGGACAAGCTGGACTGCACCGTGGCCATCCTGAAAAACGTCACCAGCGGCAAGCTGGGCCGCAAGGACATCATCAAGATCGACCGTGAGATGGAGCTGGACTGGGATCTCATCGGCTACGTGGACCCCAGCATCACCGTCAACAGTATCCGGGACGGCCAGCTGGTGGAAAAGCGCACCCTGAAGCTGCCGGAACGCATCCGTGGCGTGCTGCGCTGCAAGAATCCCCGGTGCATCACCTCCGTGGAGCAGGAGCTGCCCCAGGAGTTCGTGCTCACCGACCGGGAAAAGCGGGTCTATCGCTGCATCTACTGCGAGACGCAGGCGGAAAAATAAGGTTGCACAGAGGAGCGCCCCGATGGGGCGCTCTTTTTTTGCGGCGGCCCGCCATGGGGGTCTCACTCCCCCTTTTATCGCCGTGTGCCTCCGGCATATCGTAATACAATTTTGTATACATAATTTGAATCGAAAACACCGATAGCACGGCCTTATCTCCTGAAATCGCTATTTGCCACTGGTGGAGGCTGATGGTAAAATCTCTGTTGCAAAGTGCTTCGGCAGATCGCTGCCAGTGGGTGAACCATGCGATCAGGACGGCTATTCCGAAGCTTTGAAGATATCGTGCCGCCAAGGCACAGCAGGAGGCAGGCAAAATTGCTCACTATGGGAATCGATTCCGGCTCCGCCATGACCAAGGCGGTGCTGTTTGACGGACAGGAGATCGTGGACTTTCGGATGGAGCCCAGTGGCTCCACCCCCGGCCGGGTCATCCATCGGCTCTATGAGGAACTGAGGACCCCCGACACCGCCTTTGTGGTGGCCACCGGCTATGGCCGGGCGCTGCTGCCGGAGGCGGACAAGTCCATTACGGAGATCACCTGCCACGGAGCCGGGGCCGCTTTTCTCTGCCCCGGCTGCGACACGGTCATCGACATCGGTGGGCAGGACAGCAAGGTGATCCTGCTGGATCCCTCCGGCGGACAGGTGAAGGACTTCCTGATGAATGACAAGTGCGCCGCTGGAACGGGCCGGTTTCTGGAAATGACTATGAGCCGGGTGGGCAGCGACATCGCCTCCATCGATACCTTTGTGGAGGGGGCGGAGCCGGTGACCATCAACAGTATGTGCGCCGTGTTTGCCGAGAGCGAGATCATCGGTCTGCTGGCACAGGAGACGCCTCCCGGCAGCATCGCTCTGGGGTGCATCTACTCCATCTGCCGCCGCACCGCTATTTTTGCCCAGAAGCTGGCCCCGGAGCACCCCAAGGTGTTCTTCTCCGGCGGACTGGCCCAGTCGCAGGTGGTGCGGGAGGTGCTGGCCCGGTATCTGGGGGTAGAGAGCGTCACTGCCCATCCCCTGTGCCAGTATAACGGCGCCATCGGCGCTGCGGTGCTGGGCTGGAAGCGGATCAATCGGTAAATGAACAGGACCGGCTCCAGCCGGTCAGGATATATGTGAAAAGAAAGGATCAAGCATATGGTTGAACTGAAAAAGGATCTGCCGGAAATTTTTGAAGAGTTTGCCGATCAGCGGAGAAACTCCTTTCTGGCCATCAAGAAGCTGAAAGAGCAGGGCGTGCCTGTGGTGGGTGCCTTCTGCACCTACCTCCCCAAGGAGCTGCCCCGTGCCATGGGCGCTGCGGTAGTGGGCCTGTGCTCCGTGTCGGATGAGACCATCCCCGACGCCGAGAAGGATCTGCCCCGGAACCTGTGTCCCCTCATCAAGTCCAGCTACGGCTTCGCCAAGACGGACAAGTGTCCCTTCTTCTACTTCTCCGATCTGGTGGTGGGCGAGACCACCTGCGACGGCAAGAAGAAGATGTATGAGATGCTGGCGGATTTCAAGCCCGTCTACGTCATCGAGTTGCCCAACCGGCAGTCCGAGGAGGGCATCGCCATGTACCGCCGGGAGATCATTCGGTTCAAGGAGGAGCTGGAGCGGCGCTTCGAGACCACCATCACCGAGGAGGCCATTCGCCACGAGATCCACCTGAACAACGAGATCACCAAGTCCCTGCTGCGGCTGCAGTACCTCATGGCCAACGATCCCGCCCCCGTCAGCGGTCTGAACATCGTCAACACCGCCTACGGCAGCGGCTTCAACATGGACGTGGAGTCCCTGCCTGCCCGCATCAACGATCTGGCGGACCAGATCGAGGCGGAGTACGCCGCCGGCAAGAACGAGGGCAAGAAGCCCCGTATCCTGGTGACGGGCTCCCCCTCCGGCGGCGCAGCCCTGAAAGTCATCCGGGCCATCGAGGATGCCGGCGCCGTGGTGGTGGCCTTCGAGAATTGCAGCGGCCTGAAATCCATGCTCCTCACCGACGAGGAGAATCCCGATGTCTACGACGCTCTGGCCCGGCGGTATCTGGGCATCGGCTGCTCCTGCATGTCCCCCAACCCCAACCGGTTGGCCATGCTGGATAAGCTCATTGACGAGTTCCATGTGGACGGCGTGGTGGATATCATCCTGCAGGCCTGCCACACCTACAACGTGGAGACGGCGCTGGTGGGCAAGCTGGTGAAGGAGAAGAAGGGCATCCCCTACACCGTGGTGGAGACCGACTACTCTCAGTCTGACGTAGGCCAGATCCAGACCCGCATGGCCGCCTTCGTAGAAATGCTATGAGGCGGAGCGGCATATGAAATTCGACTTTACCACCATCTATGACCGCCGGGGGAAGGATGCCATGGCGGTGGACGCCGTGGAGAAAATTCCGGTATTCCAGCCCAACGAGGGCTTCGACGCCATCCCCATGTGGGTGGCGGATATGAACTTCGCCACGGCCCCCGCCGTGACGGAGGCCATCCGGAAGCGGCTGGAGCACCCTCTGTTCGGCTACTTTATGACCAGCGATGAGTACTTTGACTCCATCATCCGCTGGCAGCAGCGCCGCAACGGCGTCACCGGGCTGGAGAAGGAGCACATCGGCTACGAAAACGGCGTACTGGGCGGGCTCATGAGTGCCTTGGCCGCCGTATGCGCCAGAGGCGACAATGTGCTGGTCCACTCCCCCACCTACATCGGCTTCACCCGTTCCATTGAAAACGGCGGCTATCACGTCATCACCAGCCCCCTGAAGCCGGACCGCTACGGCGTGCAGCGCATGGACTTCTTCGACATGGAGACTAAGATCAAGCGCAATGACATCCGTGCGGTGGTATTCTGCTCCCCCCACAATCCCACGGGACGTGTGTGGGAGCAGGAAGAGCTGGAGCACTTCATGGACATGGCCCGACGACTGAACGTAACGGTGATCTCCGACGAGATCTGGTCGGACCTGACCCTTCGTGGCCATCAGCATATCCCCCTGCAATCCGTGTCCGACGACGCCCGACAGCGCACCGTGGCCCTGTACGCCCCCTCCAAGACCTTCAATTTGGCGGGGCTCATCGGCAGCTATCACATCGTGTATAACGAAGCTCTCCACAAACGGATGAAGAAGGAGAGCAGCCTCAGCCACTACAACAGTATGAACGTGCTGTCCATGCACGCCCTCATCGGCGCTTACAGCGACGAGGGCAGCCAGTGGGTGGATGAGCTGCGGGAGGTACTGACGGAGAACGTCAAGTACGCCTGCAAGTTTATCCGCAAGAATCTGCCGGGGGTCAGCGTGCAGCAGCCGGAGGGCACCTATATGCTGTTTCTGGACTGCGAGGAATACTGTCGGCGCAGCGGCCGCACGCTGGATGAGGTAAAAAAGGCCGGGTACGAGGTGGGTGTTGTGTGGCAGGACGGCCGTCCCTTCCACGGGGCGCACCACATCCGCATGAATCTGGCCCTGCCCATGGAGAAGGTCATCATCGCCATGGATCGGCTGAAGGAATACGTGTTCATCTGATAGATCTCCCGGCAACGGGCTTCTATACATACCAAATAACCATTAAAAACACAAGAGGAGAAAAGACATGAAGAAGCTTTCCAAAGTCATTTGCCTCGTTCTCTCCGCACTGATGCTGCTGAGCCTTGCGGCCTGCGGCAAGCAGGGTGACGGGGCGGACGATGCTCAGGGTAAGCCCATCGAGGGCGGCACCTTCGTCTACGCCATCGAGGAGCCCATCACCTCCCTGAACTGGTACAACAACAGCTCCACAGACCTGGGCAAGCAGGTGTTCCAGAATCTGTACGATCCCATGTGGAAGTCCAACACCGATGGCTCTCTGGACTATCGTCTGGCGAAGAGTGTGGACATCAGCGAGGACGGTACCACCTACACCCTGACCCTGCGGGACGATATCTTCTGGAGCGACGGTGAGAAGATCACTACCGATGACATCGTGTTCACTCTGGATACGCTGACTGTTCCCGAGGTGGCTCCCAGCACCGCTGCCGCCTACAAGGTGGACGGCGAGTTCTGCACCTATGAAAAGCAGAGCGACACCGTCATCGTGTTCAAGGTCGGCCGGGCCTCCAACCTGTTCAAGAAGGCTCTGGGCGCCCTGTATGTCCTGCCTGCCCACTGCTTCGAGGGGGTACCCGCCACCGAGGTGCTGACCTGTGAGCAGAACGCCAACATTGCCACCAGCGGCGCTTTCGTGGTAGATAGCTTCAACGTGGGCGAGAAGCTGGTGTGCCTGAAGAATCCCAACTACTACCGCACGGCTGCCCATATCGATGGCTTCGAGGTTCGTTGCGTCTCTGACGCCAGCACCCAGGAGATCGCCTTCCGCAACAAGGAACTCTCCATCTTCACCATCAGCAACGCCGAGACGCTGGCCAACTATAAGGATAACGACGAGTATCAGGTGGTGTCCTATCCCGACGGCCGCATCACCTTCATGGAGATCAACCCCAACAGCGAGGCCATGTCCACCATGGAGGCCCGTCAGGCCGTGATCTATGCGCTGGATCTGGACGCTCTGGTGTACGGCACCTATGGCGACGAGGCCCTGTGCCGAACCGCCACCAGCATCCTGTCCACCGTTTCCATGTTCTATAACCCTGAGATCACCAACTACAAGCAGGACCTGGACAAGGCCGCCCAGCTCATCGAGCAGACCGGTCTGAAGGACAAGACCATCAAGATCATCTACAACTCCGCCCGTGTGGGTCAGGAGGAGCTGGCCACCATGATCAAGAGCCAGCTGGACGCTGCGGGTCTTAACGCCCAGATCGATTCCATGGAGACCGCCGCCTACTTCAAGTCCTACTTCTATGCCACCGATTCCTATGACATTGCTCTCATGGGCAATGGTATGCTGGACGACCCCAGCGGCTTCGTGGGTCTGTTCGCCCACACCCGCTCCGGTGCCAATATGTACACCACCGACGAGGTGGATAACATGTGGAAGCAGCTGGACCGTGAGATGGATCCCGCTGTCCGTCAGGACATCATGAATCAGGCTCTGCAGGCCCTGAAAGACTGCTGGTCCTGCGTGCCCGTGCTGGATACCAACTATGTCTGCGCCGCCCAGAAGAACATCGGCGGCTTCGAGGCCAGCGACCGTCTCACTGACCTGACCCAGATCTACTTCATCGGCTAACTCCGCCGCTGAGAGTGCAATTGCGTGGAGCAAGTCTCCACGCAATTGCACTCTCACGGCGGTATGAGGAGAACACATGAAAAAATACTTTCTGACCAGACTGGCGCTGGCCCTGCCGGTGATCCTGCTGGTATCCGTCTTTTCCTTTGCGCTGGTGTTTCTGGCCCCCGGCGACCCCGCCGCCCAGTACCGGACGCTGGAGATGACCGACGAGGAGTACGAGCAGCTGAAAACGGAGCTGGGCTACAACGATCCGGTCATCGTGCAGTATGGCCGGTGGCTGGGGAAGGTCCTCCAAGGGGACTTCGGCGTCTCCACCAGCAGCCACACCGGCGTGTGGCCCCTCATCAAGGCCAAGCTCCCGGCTACCGTGGGGCTCATGGCCGCCTCCATCGTCTTTTCCCTGCTGGTATCTATCCCACTGGGAATGCTGGCGGGCTACTTTGAAAACTCATGGTTCGACCGCATCACCAACGGCCTGCACTATGTGGCCATCTCTATTCCCTCCTTCTGGTTTGCCATCATGCTCATCATCCTGTTCTCCCTGAATCTGGGCTGGCTGCCCAGCTCCGGGATGCGGACCACCGGCGTACACACCTTCTGGGATCTGTCCCGCCACGCCATCATGCCGGTGCTGGTGCTGAGCATCGGAAAGATCTCCATCTACGCCCGGTACGTCCGGGCCGCCACCATCCAGCAGCTGTCGGAGGACTATGTGCTCTTCGCCATCTCCAAGGGTGCCAGCCGGGTCTATATCCTGCTGCGCCATGTGCTGAAGAACTGCCTGCTGCCGGTCATTACGCTGGTGGGCATGAATCTGGGCAGTCTGGTATCCGGTGCCTACATCGTGGAGACCATCTTCGGCTGGCCGGGACTGGGTACCACTGGCATGAGCGCCATCTACTCCCGTGATTACAACATGATTATGGGAACCACCATGCTCTCGTGCCTGCTGCTGGTGGGCGGAAATCTGCTGGCGGATCTGTGCTACTGTCTGGCCGATCCCCGCATCAAGGCCATGCGAGGTGACAAGCGATGAAAAAGAATCATAAGCTGCCCCTCTCTATGGTCCTCAGCGGCGGCGTGCTGCTGATCATTATTCTGGCTACCCTGCTGGCCACCCTGTCCCCCTACGATCCCATTGCCGTGGAGACCGGGCAGAAGTTCCTGCCTCCCTCCGCCCAGCACCTGCTGGGAACAGACAACTTCGGCCGGGATACCTTCACCCGCCTGCTCTACGGCGGACGGGTCTCTCTGCTGGTGGGCTTTCTGTCCATGCTCATCTCCATTGTGTTCGGCACGGTGTACGGCATCGTCAGCGGCTCCTCCGGCAAGCTGGTGGACGGCTTCATGATGCGTATCGTGGACATCCTCATGTCGGTACCCAGCTTCCTCATTATCATTACCCTGAACATCTACATGAACGCCGGCATCCGGACGCTGGTGGTGACCATCGGTCTGTTCTCGTGGATGGGCGTGGCCCGCATCGTCCGGGCGGAGGTGCTGAGTCTGCGGGAGCGGGACTTCATTCTGGCCTCCGAGGGGCTGGGCGCCCGGAAGAGCTGGGTCATCACCCGGCACTTTGCCCGCAACGTCTTTTCCCCGGTGCTGGTGGCCTCCACCAACAGCATTGCCTCCGCCATTTTGACGGAGTCGTCCCTGAGCTATCTGGGCTTCGGCATCTCCATCCCCAACCCTTCCTGGGGCGGTATGCTGGAGGGCGCCCAGACCTACATTCTCACTCACCCCTCACTGGCGGTCTATCCGGGCGTGTGCATCCTGCTGACCGTTCTGTGCTTCAATGTGCTGGGCAACGGCTTCCGCCGCCGCTTCAGCCCCAATTCTGGGAGGTAAGCCATGCATCAATATGATATCCGTGACCTCCGTATCCACTTTCCCACCCGCCGTGGCGTGGTGGAAGCAGTGCGGGGCGTCAGCTTCTACATGGATCAGGGCGAGTGCGTGGCGCTGGTGGGGGAATCCGGCTGCGGCAAATCCGTGACAGCCCGCTCCCTCATGGGCCTGACGGAGGTCACCGGCGGGCGCTGTCAGCCCGGCAGTCAGATCCTCTGCCACGGGGAGAACATCCTCGATTACGGCAAAAAACAGTGGCAAAGCTATCGGGGCCGGGAGGCCGCCATGATCTTTCAGGACGCCATGACCTCCCTGAACCCCACCATGCAGATCGGTCATCAGATCGCCGAGTGCTACCGCTTTCACCAGAAGATCGGCCGCAAGGAGGCTCTGGAGAAGGCGGCAGAGATGCTGGCACTGGTAGGCATCTCCGACCCGGAGACGGCCTTGCGCCGGTATCCCCACGAGTTCTCCGGCGGTATGCGCCAGCGGGTGATGATCGCCTCTGCTCTGGCCTGTCAGCCGGAACTGCTGATTGCCGACGAGCCCACCACAGCGCTGGACGTGACCATTCAGGCCCAGATCCTGGACCTGATCCGCCAAATGAAGGAGCGCAGCGGCACCACGGTGCTGCTCATCACCCACGACATGGGTGTGGTGGCGGGACTGGCCCAGCGCATCGTCATCCTCTACGCCGGATGCGTCATGGAGACCGGCACCACCGATGAAATTTTCTATCAGCCCGCCCATCCCTACACCAGGGGTCTGCAAAAGGCCTCTCCCCGTCTGGACGAAATGGGCGGCGGACGGCTCTACACCATCGAGGGGACGCCCCCGGAGCTGATCGCACCGGAGCCGGGCTGCCCCTTCGCCCCCCGCTGCCCCCACGCCACGGAGCAGTGCCGCCGGGAGATGCCGGATCTGCGGGATCTGGGCGGTGGCCATCTGGTGGCCTGCCACCACGCAGAACAGGAGGTGACGGCATGAGTCAGCCCATCCTTCAGGTGGAGCACCTGAAAAAATACTTTCCCGCCGGGGGCCGCAAGGTGCTGCGGGCGGTAGATGACGTGAGCTTCTCCGTGCAGGAGGGAGAAATTCTCGGCATCGTGGGTGAGTCCGGCTGCGGCAAGACCACCTGTGGCCGCACCGCCATCGGCCTGTACAGCAAAACCGACGGCGTCTCCCTGTACCGTGGGGAGGACATCCACCGGATGCGTGGTGCCAAGCGCCGTGCCTTCTGCTGTCAGGTGCAGACGGTCTTTCAGGATCCCTACGCCTCACTGGACCCCAAAAACAAGGTCATCGACCTCATTGCCGAAGGAATGGACATCCACCACCTGTACGCCAGTCAGGCGGAGCGCCGGGAGAAGGTGCAGGCCCTGATGGAGCAGGTGGGGCTGAACCCCTCCGGCATCGACCGCTATCCCTACGAGTTCTCCGGCGGTATGCGCCAGCGCATCGGCATCGCACGTGCGCTGGCGGTGGAGCCCCGGCTGCTGCTGTGCGACGAGCCCATTTCGGCGCTGGATGTGTCCATTCAGGCCCAGATCGTCAATCTGCTGCTGGACCTACGGGAACAGAAGTCCCTGACCTATCTGCTGATCTCCCATGATCTGTCCATGGTGCGGCACCTGTCGGACCGTATTCTGGTAATGTATCTGGGGGAGGTAGTGGAGGAGAGTACGGCGCAGGAGCTGTACACCCACCCCCTGCACCCCTACACCAAGGCCCTCATCGCCGCCATCCCCATTCCCGATCCCAAGGTGGAGCGGGCCCGTCCCCGCAGCGTGCTGCAAGGACAGGTCCCCAGTCCCGTGGACCCGCCTCCCGGCTGCCGGTTCGCCGGGCGCTGCCCCTACGCCACAGACCGCTGCCGGACGGAGAAGCCGGAGCTCTGCGACATGGGCGGCGGCCACCGGGTAGCCTGCCATCTGTGCCGGTAACGGACTGATGCATCGCATTTCCCTATGAAATGCCGGCCATCATCGTTTTTTGCCGTTTTACCTGCCCCTATCGGGGCGGTATAATGATCCCAGAACAAAGGATCCTGCCCCCAGCGGGCAGCTTGATAGGAGGTAACATCACATGAGCAAAATTTTAGTCAACGCCGTGGGCGACGCCTGCCCCATTCCCGTCACGAAAACCATCCACGCCCTGTCCGGCATGACCGAGGCCGGTACGGTGGAGGTCCATGTGGACAACGAGACCGCCGTGCAGAATCTGAACCGTCTGGCCACTGGCAAGGGCCTGAAGTTCAGCGCCGAGAAGCGGGAGGAGAAGCTGTTCGTGGTGACCCTGACGGTGGACGACCCCGCCGCCGTGTCCGGCACCGCCCCGGAGGAGGCAGCCTGCACCCCGGATAACCGGGACAACACCGTGGTGGTCATCGGTACCAGCTGCCTCGGCTCCGGCGACGACACGCTGGGTGCCACGCTGATGAAGGGCTTTCTCTACGCCCTGAGCCAGCAGGAGCGTCTGCCCCGCACCATCCTGTTCTATAACGGCGGCGCCAAGATCACCACCGAGGGTTCCGTCTCCATCGAGGACCTGAAGAACATGGAGGCACAGGGTGTGGAGATCCGCACCTGCGGCACCTGCCTGAACTACTACGGTCTCACCGACAAGCTGGCCGTGGGCTCCGTCACCAATATGTATGACATCGTGGAGACCATGACCTCCGCCGGTAAGGTCATCCGCCCGTAATTTTTCCCCAACAGCATAATCAAACAGGGAAGCGCTGTGCGCTTCCCTGTTTTTTGTCGGCCACGGACGAGACGGTGTCAGCGGTGCAGCAGCTGCTGACTGGCCTGTGCCATCTCCTGGAAGATACCTGCGTGACGGCGGGACACAATGGCCCGGATCACCAGCAGTGTGCCGATCATCAGCGCCACGGCAATGGCCAGACACAGCCACACCGACTGCACAAGTCCTGCGATGATGAAGCTGACGAAGGCCACACCGGAGGCGGTGAGGGCATAGGGCAACTGGGTGAACACATGGTTCAGGTGGAAGCAGTGAGCGCCCGCCGAGGCCATGATGGTGGTGTCGGAAATGGGCGAGCAGTGGTCGCCCATAACGCCGCCGGAGCAGGCTGCCGCCAGACCGATGGTACACAGCACCGGCTCCACGTCGTAGTTGAACACGGACACCACGATAGGGGCCATGATGCCGATGGTCCCCCAGGAGGTGCCGGTGGCAAAACCGATGGCGCAGCCGATGAGGAAGATCACCGCCGGCAGGAACACCTTCAGGTCCCCGGCCCCTGCCATGGCGTTCTTGACGAACACGGCGGAGTACATCCCGAAGCGGGTGAAAGAGCACAGGGTCCATGCAAAGGTCAGAATGAGGATGGGAGCGATCATCTGGATAAAGCCCTGCGGCACAGACTCCATAGACTTTTCAAAGGAGATGGCCCCCCGCAGCCAGAAGTACACCACCGTGAACAGCATCCCCATAAGGCCACCCAAGGCCAGCGCCATGCCGGAGGAGGAGTTGGAGAAGGCCCCCACGAAGTCGTGGAAGTACTCGCTCTCGCCGTCATAGTAGCCGCCGGACCAGATCAGGGACACGATGCACACCACGATCAGCGCCACCACCGGCAGCAGCAGATCCAGCACGGAGGAGTGTCCACGGGCGGGCTTTTCATAGTCGTCGGCCCCCTCAAAGGGGCGCTCCGGCGTGGTAAAGAGATCGTCCTTCACCTGAGCGTTATACTCATGGGTCAGCATGGAGCCGTAGTCGATGTTCATCACCGACAGCACCACGATCATCACCAACGTCAGCAGACAGTAGTAGTTCCACGGGATCTGCTTGATGAACATCTCGATGCCGTTGACGGCGTCGGACTGTACATAGCCGGATACCGCCGCCGCCCACGAGGACACTGGGGCGATCATGCACACCGGGGCCGCCGTGGCGTCGATGAGGTAGGCCAGCTTGGCACGGGAAATTTTGTGGCTCTCGGTGACGGGCCGCATCACAGCGCCCACCGTCAGGCAGTTGAAGTAGTCGTCGATGAAGATCAGCACACCCAGCAGCATGGTCAGCAGCTGTGCGGCGCACCGGGTCTTTACGGTCTTGGAGGCCCAGCGTCCGAAGGCCTCCGATCCGCCGCCCTTGTTCATCAGATCCACCATGATGCCCAGCGTCACCAGAAAGACGATGATGCCCATGTTGCCGCTGTCGGCCAGCACGGAGACGATACCGTAGTCTGCGCCCACCAGCGCCACAATGGTGTCCCATGGGGCAAACTGGGCGTACAGCAGAGCGCCCACCAAACACCCCAGAAACAGGGACGAGTAGACCTCCTTGCTGATCAGGGCCAGCACGATGGCCACGATGGGCGGCAGCAGGGACCAGAAGGTACCGGCAAAGGGCGTGTCGGCCAGCACCGGCTCCCCCTCTACCTCCAGCGTGGGCAGGGGCGTCTCCCGGTATGTAAGGCCCAGCACCACCAGCAAAACGAGGAATACACCGACGGCTGTAAAGTATGCGATTTTTGTGCGTTTCTTTTCCATTGCGTGATTCGACCTCCTTATAGGATATTCCGTGGCTCCTAACGGCACCGATTATGGGCCCGGAAGCTTAATAAACCGACAGGGTGTTTCTTAAGTTTTCTGAAGACGGAAAACCCTCTCTCCCGTCAGCACCTCCCGCCGTGTGCCGTTCTTCACCGGATAAAGCGCAGCCGCCGGATGTTGTCCGGCGGCTGCGCTCACCAAATTTGAGGGGTCTATCCCCGTCACCCCTTCCGGGAGGATGATCCCATTCTACCGGTGCCTCCTTAATATTTCATAGCAAAAAGTATGAAGGTTTCTTAAGGCTCTGCTAAAAAAGCCCTCAGGGGATTGACGGCGGCGGCAGAATCGCTATCATAAGACCACAGGTTATTTTCAGCACTATATTCTTTTGTATATATGGTTTTTATCAAGTTTTGTCGAATTTTCTGCACTATTTGTCAAGGAGGAGATATCATGCAGAAGCGATGTATTCTGTGTGCCGATCCGGATCCGGAGCTGCGCTCCAATCTGGGGTTCCTGCTGGCAGGGGAGAACTGCGTGCTGGAGGCGGCCGCCGGTGGAGCCACCCTGCTGACCCAGCTGCGGCGGGGCACGGACCTTGTCATCCTACCCCAGCAGCTGCCGGATATGAGCGGCTTCGACGCCTGCACCGCTCTGCGGCGGCAGTCCGCTGCGCCGGTGCTGTTCTTGCTGGAGAAGGCGGACGAGAGCGCCAAGACCCTGTCCTTCTCCGTGGGTGGGGATGACTGCCTGGAAAAGCCCGTCTCCTGCCATGAGCTGGCGGTGCGGGTGAAGGCGCTCCTGCGGCGCTACTGCGTCTACGGGGCCCGGCCCGCCGGGCTGGAGCGGCGGCTACGGTGCGGCGGGCTGGAGGTGGATACCGCCGCCGGCACCGTGTGGCAGGAGGATCGGGAGGTACCGCTGACGGAGCTGGAGTATCGCATCGTCCTGCTGCTGGCCTCCTATCCCAACAAAATCTTCTCGGCGGAGAACCTCTACGAGAGTATCTGGGAGGAGCCGTACTTTTACAGCTGTAAGAACACCGTCATGGTCCACATCCGCAACATCCGCCAGAAGGTAGGCAGCGGTGCCATCTGCACCGTGTGGGGTAAGGGATATCGCATGGGCCCCTCCAAGACCTGACATCCCCCTGTCCACCGGTCGCTTGACAGTCCCTCCGCTTTTGCGTAAAATAAAGGCGGAAAATACCGCAAAACGCCGTTGAGGAGGGATATTTATGGACCGTATCAAGAAAAATTTCGGTTTCGGCTGTATGCGCCTGCCCATGTCAGGCGACGAGGTAGACAAGGTCCAGATGTGTCAGATGGTGGACGCATTTCTGGAGGCGGGCTTTAACTACTTCGACACCGCCCACGGCTATCTGCAGGGCAAGAGCGAGACGGCCCTGCGGGACTGTCTCGCCAGCCGCTACCCCAGAGACCGCTATGTGCTGACGGATAAGCTCACCGGCAGCTACTTCAAGACCGAGGCAGACATCCGCCCCTTCTTTCAGCGCCAGCTGGAGGCCTGCGGCGTGGAGTACTTCGATTTCTACCTGATGCACTCTCAGCATGCCGGGAACTTCGGCCACTTCCGGGAGTGCCGGGCCTATGAGACGGCCTTCGCCCTGAAGGCCGAGGGCAAGGTCCGCCATGTGGGCATCTCCTTCCACGACCGGGCGGAGGTGTTGGAGGAGATCCTCACCACCTATCCCCAAATCGAGGTGGTGCAGATCCAGTTCAACTACGCCGACTATGACGACCCCGGTGTCCAGAGCCGCCTGTGCTACGAGGTGTGCCGCCGCCACAACAAGCCCGTGCTGGTGATGGAGCCGGTGAAGGGCGGGCATCTGTCCAACCTGCCGCCCCAGGCCAAGGCTGTGCTGGACGAGCTCCACGGCGGCAGCCCCGCCAGCTATGCCATCCGCTTCGCCGCCGGCTTCGAGGGCATCCTGATGGTGCTCTCCGGTATGAGCACACCGGAGCAGATGCAGGACAACATCGCCTTTATGAAGGACTTCCGGCCGCTGGATCCGCAGGAGCGGGCCGCCGTGGATCGGGTGCAGGCGATCTTCCACGGGATGCACCTGATCCCCTGCACCTCCTGCCGCTACTGCGTGGATGGATGTCCCCAGCACATCGCCATCCCCAATTTGTTCGCCCTGATGAACACCAAGCAACTCTACCACGACTGGAACGCCGACTTTTACTATGAGGACGTCCACACCGGGCCGGGCCGCAAGGCATCGGACTGCATCCGCTGCGGCCAGTGTGAGCGCATCTGTCCCCAGCACCTGCCCATCCGGCAGCTGTTGGCGGACGTGGCCAAGGAGTTTGAAAAGCCCCAGGCGTGAGGGCATCCCAAAAGCGTATCATGAAGACCCCTGCTCCCCCCTTGGGGCCGCAGGGGTCTTTTTCTTCCGACAACAAAAAGGGATGCTGATACAGAGTATCAGCATCCCTTTTTGTTGATGTAGGTATCAGCTAAAGCTGATCTCTCCCCGCATAGTCTTTGACAGCAGCTCATCGCTCTGCACCGGCAGCTCCGTGGCGTACTCCACCCGATTCTCAAGTGCCGTGCGCACGGCTACCTGCCGATCCAGCGGGCAGTCCAGCACCGTGAATTGATAGGTATTGCAGGCCCCCAGCGTCTCCCAATCCATGGTCGCCTGATAGCTCAGGATGAGATCGTGATAGCTTGCCTCTGTCAGTGTGCGGATATCTGTCACCGCCGTATGGCTGATATCCAGCTGCGTTACGCCCTCCGGCAGCTGCGGCAGCTGCTGCCATGCGGCGATGCCGCTGATATCCAGCGACCACAGCTTGGGGAAGCCTGTCAGGTCAAGGCTCTCCGTCTGTGCCTCCGTCAGAGTGCAGCCCGGCAGCTCCGGATGGCCTGTGGGATCTCCGTGGCATAGCTGGCACCGCCGGTGATGCTGTTCGGTGCCATCCAGCAGCTGATACCGCCGCTCTCCAGCTGCTGCCGGACCCAATCCGCCTCTTGAAATTCCTCGGATTTATAGCTGATGAACACGTCCTGTCCCATAGCGGTCGCCTCCGTTTTATGTCTTGTCATGGGCGATTATACCATGCAGACGCCGCTATTTCAACGGGTCAAGCCCCGGAAATTTCCCTACTCCTTATACGCCCCAATGGTAACGTCGGCATAGTACCAGTGTATGATCTCCTGCCACGTCTTGCCCTGACGGGCCAGCAGCTCAGCTCCGTACTGGCTCATGCCCACGCCGTGACCGAAGCCCGTGACCCGAAAGGCAACGCCCTCCCCATCCGTATCCACGGTGAAGCACGCCGAGCGCAGGGAGAACAGCTGCCGCACCTCCGTCCCCTTCACGCTGACGCCGCCGATGGTCACACGCTCCACCCGGCCGGAGTCGTTGACCGTCCGATCCCGGAACCACTCCGCCGGGTCGCCGGAGAGGTCGGCATCCCCATGAGCCGCCAGAAAGATCTCCCGGAACTCCTCCGGGGAGAAGGTACTGACGCTGTAATAGTTGGGGACGCTGTCCTCCCCCTCCGGGGTCTCCACGCTGTGCAGATATGGCAGCGAGGAGGACCACACGTCCCCGGAATCCGCCGTGACCCCGGCGGAGGAGGAGTGGAAGGCCGCCAGAATGGGCGAGCCGTCATAGAGGATGATCTGCCCGTCGGTATCCCGCACTGCCTGCTGCACCTTGGTCTCGTACTCCTCCGCCTTGTCCTCCCACCGGGCCGCTGCGTCCTCCTGCGATACGTAGGCGCTGCAGCAGGCCGGGGAGGTACAGACATCCGCCTCCGGGTGGGCGTCCTTACGTCCGCCCGCCATGTGGTAGCAGATGAAGGTGCGCTCCGCCACGGCCTGAGCGTCCAGCGCCTGCTGGGAGAAGGCGGCGGGCATCTCCCCCCGCACCACCCCCGGCAGATACTCCGCCATGGTCATCTGCCGCAGCTCCCGCCCGTCCCACACGGTGAGGGCAATGTCCGCATCCGCCCGCAGCTCTTCGGCATTGATGGGCTCCGGCTGGGCCTGTCCCCCCTCCGGAGCCTCCGCCAGCCACGGGATGCCAAACAGCAAAAGCATCAGCACAAGTGTCACCGCCGCACAGGAACGCATGGGACATACCTCCTTCTCCTCTGTACCGTCCATGGGAATTTGTCCCTTCATGGTATGCACCGGCGGTGGAAAATAGACCTGCTAAAACCACAAGGCGGAGAACCTCTCGGTTCTCCGCCTTCATGGTAGGAAGATTGATGAAAAAAGTTATTTGTCTCTTGCAAGTATAGAATACCCAAGGGATGTTACAAAAATTCGGGGGTAATTATTACAAAAGTCTTAAATGTTTTTCGGCGGAAAATCAGCTGCTCACTCCCCCAGAATGTGCATGAATTCCTCGCCGGTGATGGTCTCCTTCTCATAGAGGAAGGCCGCCAGACGGTCCAGCTTCTCCCGGTTCGCCGTAAGGATGTCCACCGCCTTGTCATGCTCCCGCTTCACCAGCTCCACCACCTGTTGGTCGATCTTGGTCTGGGTATCGGCGGAGCAGGCCAACGAGGCGTCACCCCCCAGATACTGGTTGGTGACGGTCTCCAGCGCCACCATACCGAAGTCGTCGCTCATGCCGTAGCGGGTGATCATGGCACGGGCCAGTTTGGTGGCCTGCTCGATGTCGTTGGAGGCCCCGGTGGTAACGGAGCCGAACGCCACCTCCTCGGCAGCCCGGCCGCCGGTAAGGGTGGCGATCTTGTTCTCCATCTCCTCCTTGGTCATGAGGTAGTGGTTGCCCTCCTCCACCTGCATCGTGTAGCCCAAGGCCCCGGAGGTGCGGGGTACGATGGTGATCTTCTGCACCGGGGCGGAGTGGGTCTGCATGGCCGCCACCAGTGCATGGCCGATCTCATGGTAGGCGACGATCTTCTTCTCGTGGTCGGTCATGATGGCGTTCTTCTTCTGATACCCGGCGATGACCACCTCGATGCTCTCCTCCAGATCCGCCTGCGTGGCGAAGCGGCGGCCGTCCCGGACGGCCCGCAGGGCCGCCTCGTTGACGATGTTGGCCAGCTCTGCGCCGGAAGCACCGGAGGCCATGCGGGCCACCTTGTTGAAATCCACATCCTCGGCGATCTTGATCTTCTTGGCATGGACCTTTAGAATTTCCTCACGGCCCTTCAGATCCGGCAGCTCCACCGGCACCCGGCGGTCAAAACGGCCGGGACGGGTCAGTGCCGGATCCAGCGACTCCGGACGGTTGGTAGCCGCCAGAATGATGACACCGGTGTTGCCCTCGAAGCCGTCCATCTCCGTTAGCAGCTGATTCAGGGTCTGCTCCCGCTCGTCGTTGCCTCCCAGCTGGCCGTCACGTTTCTTGCCGATGGCGTCGATCTCGTCGATGAACACGATGCAAGGGGCCTTCTCCTTGGCCTGACGGAACAGGTCACGGACCTTGCTGGCGCCCATGCCCACGAACATCTCCACAAATTCGGAGCCGGACATGGAGAAAAACGGCACGTTGGCCTCGCCGGCCACGGCCTTGGCCAGCATGGTCTTACCGGTACCCGGAGGACCCACCAGCAGGATGCCCTTGGGCATGGAGGCGCCGATTTCCTGATACTTGCTGGGGTCATGGAGGTAGTTGACCACCTCCTGTAAATTCTCCTTGGCCTCATCCTCTCCGGCCACATCGTCAAACTTGATGCCCTCGGCGGACTTGACGTAGACCTTGGCGTTGGACTTGCCCATATTGAACATCATGGAGTTTCCGCCGCCCATTTTCTTCATAAGGCTGCGGGACAGCATCTGCCCCAGTCCAATGAAGATGATCAGCGGCAGCACCCAACTCAGAATACTCACCAGCAGAGAGGTCTGCTGGATCTCCGTGCCGCTGGTGGAGATGCCCGCCTTCAAGAGCCGGGAGACCAGATCGTCATCCGGCACCATGGCGGTCTTATAGATGGTCTTTTCCTCGGTGTCGGTGAACAGGATGCGGTTCTCCTGCTCCTGAATGTCCACCTTGCCGATCTCCTTCTTCTCCACCATGCTGACGAAGGTGTTGTAGTCCACCTCCTTGATCTGGTGCTCGGAGATCCACGGCATGGCCAGCAGATTGAACAGCAGCAGCACCAGCATCACCAGCAGGTAGTAGTACAGCAGGGGCTTTTTCGGTGATTTGACCTCATTCATAGGCGTTTCCTCCGTGTCGTCCGGACCACTGAAGGCCTCCGGCGGCCCGCAAATTTTGATACCATCGATGGTATTGAAAAATAGTTGTTACATAGTGTAGCACAAGCCACTGGAAATAGTAAACGACTAAATTGTAAACTTCCCACTGCAAACGGCACTTTTTGCGCTTTTCAGGTCGCAGCAATAGGCCGCCGTATCGTTCACGCACAGAGCGTTGTACATCTGCCGCTTCCGCTCCAGATCGCTCTGGTCGGGCATGACCGTTCCCTGCTCTGTCTGTCCGTTTTCTGTTCCATGCCGCAGTATTTCTCCGGTCAGAAGCTGTGATAGACACTGTATCTGCGCCATATCGTCTGTTTGTCCCGATTATATGCCAAGAGTCCCGCCCTTGTAAAGAGCCGATATGGGGCAGACGTGGATCAGGTCCGCCCTTCGGGGCAAAAGGAAAAACGGCAGGCATCCTGCGATGCTTGCCGTTTTTTTGGCGCGGAAGGAGGGATTTGAACCCTCGCACGCGGTTTAGGCGTCTACTCCCTTAGCAGGGGAGCCCCTTCGGCCACTTGGGTACTTCCGCAGGCCGGTGATAAAGCTGGCGGAGAGAGTGGGATTCGAACCCACGGATGCTTTCACATCGCCGGTTTTCAAGACCGGTGCTTTCGACCACTCAGCCATCTCTCCGTGCGTAAAAGCAAACCTCTGCCAGAAGCAGATATGATTTTATCATCCCCGGAGCCATTTGTCAACACAAAATACACGCTCCCTGTGAAAAAGAGGGGCCGCAGCCACGCTGCGGCCCCCTCCCGTCATAGACAAAGCGGCGTTACCACTCCAGATTCTTCTCCGTCTCCTTGCTGAACACATGGGCCACATTGCCGCCGAAGATCATATTGACCTCGCTGCCGGCGGGGAAATGGGCCGCTGCGCCGTTGGTGGGGACGATGACGATGACGTCCTTGCCCTCCGCCGCAACATGGAGGTGGACCGACGAGCCCATCATCTCGGACACATCCACCTTGCCCTTCACGCCGTCGGCGCACAGCATGATGTGATCCGGACGCACGCCCAGCACCACGTCCTGCTCCGCCACATCTTTGGCGGCCAGACGCTGCTGCTTCTCCTCCGACAGCTCCACGGTGACGCTGCCCACGGTGACGGTGTACTTGCCGTCCTTACGGGCCAGATGTGCGTCAAAGAGATTCATCTGGGGCGTGCCGATGAAGCCCGCCACGAACAGGTTGGCCGGGTGGTCGAACACCTCCTGCGGCGTGCCGATCTGCTGGATGAAGCCGTCCTTCATGATGACGATGCGGTCGCCCAGGGTCATGGCCTCGGTCTGATCGTGGGTGACGTAGATAAACGTGGTGTCGATGCGCTCCCGCAGCTTGATGAGTTCGGCCCGCATCTGATTGCGGAGCTTGGCGTCCAGATTGGACAGAGGCTCATCCATCAGGAACACGGCGGGGTCACGGACGATGGCACGGCCGATGGCCACACGCTGGCGCTGGCCGCCGGACAAAGCCTTGGGCTTACGGTCCAGATACTGGGTGATGTCCAAAATCTCCGCCGCCTGACGTACCCGCCGGTCGATCTCATCCTTGGGTACCTTCTTCAGCTTCAGGGAGAAGGCCATGTTCCCGTATACCGTCATATGGGGATACAGGGCGTAGCTCTGGAACACCATGGCGATGTCCCGGTCCTTGGGCTCCACGTCGTTCATCAGCTTGCCGTCGATGTACAGCTCGCCGCCGGAGATATCCTCCAGCCCGGCGATCATCCGCAGGGTGGTGGACTTGCCGCAGCCGGAGGGACCCACCAGCACGATGAACTCCTTGTCGGCAATGTGCAGGTTGAAGTCCTGCACCGCCACCACGCCCTCGTCGGTGATCTGAAGATCGTTTTTCTTCTCCGGCTCGCCCTTTTTCTTTTTCTTCTCGGTGTTGGGATAGATTTTCTTGAGGTTTTTCAGTACGACCTCTGCCATATGCATCTGACTGTGACCGCCCTGCCTCCGCATGGAGCGGCCTCACGCCCGGCTCAGCCGGCACGCCTTGCGACAGGTCTCCACACTGCCGCACCGCCAGTCACAGCGGACCTTGTTCCTCCTTTTTTAAGCCGTGCGGCACCATAGTGAGAAGTGGAGTGAATACCGCCGGTGGGAATAAGATACTTTATCTTACCGCATTTTTGCAGAAAAATCAACCGTCCGCAGCGTCCTTTATAGGAAAAATCTACAAAAAGGCTGTGTGCCGCAGATCTGCGGCACACAGCCTTCCTTCTTACGCAGCCCAACGCATCACACGCCCAGCTTCTCCAGCGCCGCCAGACGCAGGCATGTACACAGCACCTGCGCCGCCTGCTCCAGCTCCGCCACCGGCGGCAGGGACGGGGCGATGCGGATATTGCTGTCCGCCGGGTCCACGCCGTAGGGGTAGGTAGCCCCGGCGCCGGTCATGGTGACTCCCGCCTCCCGGCACAGCTCCAGCGCCCGCCGTGCGGTTCCGGGCATGGCGTCCAGCGAGATGAAGTAGCCGCCGGTGGGCCTCGTCCATTGGGCGATGTCCAGCGGGACCAGCTGCTCCAGCGCCGTCAGCACCGCCCGGAACTTGGGGGCCAGCACGGCGGCGTGGCGCTGCATCAGCGCCAGCGTATGGCTGCGATCCTTCAGATAGCGCACATGTCGCAGCTGGTTGATCTTATCATAGCCGATGGTCTGCACGCCGATGAGGGACAGCATATGGGCCATATTGGCCTCGCTGCACGCCATCACCGCCACCCCCGCACCGGGGAAGGTGATCTTGCTGGTGGATGCGAACTCATAGACCATGTCGCCGTTTCCGGCCTGCCGGCACAGGCTCAGAATATCCGGGAAGGGGACGAACTCCCCCTCCAGCTCATGGATACAGTAGGCATTGTCCCACATCAGCATGAAGTCCGGGGCGGCGGGCCTCATAGCCGCCAGACGCTGCACCGTCTCCGCCGAATAAATGATGCCCTGGGGATTGGAGTACTTGGGAACGTTCCACATTCCCTTCACCGCCGGATCCCGCACCAGCCGCTCCACCATGTCCATGTCCGGCCCCTCCTCCGTCATGGGTACGGTGATCAGCTCCATGCCGAAGGATTGGCAGATGCGGAAGTGGCGGTCATAGCCCGGTGCAGGGCAGAGCCACTTCACCGTCTCCAGCTTGCCCCACGGCTTCTCGCTGTGGAGCATCCCATGGGTATACGCCTTGGAGATGGCGTCGTACATCAGCTGCAGGCTGGCGTTGCCGCCGACGAACACCTGCTCCGCCCGGCAGCCCAGTATCTCGGCAAACAGCGCCCGTGCCTCCGGGATGCCCGCCAGCTCGCCATAGTTCCGGGTATCCAGCCCACCCGCCAGATAGTCCTCCGGTCGGGTCAGCTGTGCCATCTCCCGTGTCACCATGTCCAGCTGCTCCGTGCTGGGCTTACCACGGGCCATGTTCAGCTTCAGGCCCAGTGCCTTCTGTGCCTCATAGGCCTTTCGCACGGCGGCGTATTCCTCCCGCCGCTGGTCGGCGGTCATATCCTCATATCGTTTCATATTCTCGCTCCTTTCAGGAAAGTCTATTCTCTTACTGCACCTCGTACAGATCCGTTCTCCGGGCCGACAGAATGGGCAGCTGACGGCGGATGGCGTCGATGCGGGAAAGCTCCAGTTCCGTCACGGCGACCTCCTCCCCCGTGCCGCACTGGTGAACGATGCCGCCCCACGGCTCACAGACCATGGAGTGGCCCCACGCCACATAGCTGCCGCTCTCGTCACGGGCCGGGGCGGTACCCACGGTGAACAGCTGGTTATCTACTGCCCGCTGCCGCAGCAGCAGCTCCCAGTGGGCGGGGCCGGTGGTCATGTTGAAGGCCGCCGGGGCCAGGATCATCCGGGCGCCCCGCAGGGTCATCACCCGGCACAGCTCCTCGAACCGCAGGTCAAAGCACACGCACAGCCCCAGCCTGCCCCACGGGGTATCCAGCAGCGTGATGTCGTTTCCGGGGGCGAAGGTGTCGGACTCCATGAAGTACTGTCCCCCCTCCACGTTGACATCGAAGAGGTGTATCTTCCGGTGCCGGGCCGCCTGCCGCCCTTGATCGTCGTAGACGTAGCAGGTGTTGTAAAGCCTCTCCCCCTCCCGCTCCGGGATGGTGCCGCCTACGATCCAGATGCCCAGCTCCCGGCTCAGCGCCGACAGGGCCTGCTGGGCCGGGCCGCCCTGTTCCTCGCTGTTGGGGCGGAACATCTCGTTTTCATAGGGGCAGCAGAACATCTCCGGCAGCATCACCAGCTGCGCCCCCTGCTCCGCCGCCCGGCGGATCAGGGCACAGGCCCGGCGGAGGTTCTCCGCCTTGTCCCGGCCCACCATCAGCTGAACCTGCCCCAGCTTCAGCGTCATACTGTCCATATGTGACCCCCTTCCTTAAAACTCCCGCAGTACCAGCTCCGTCACGCCGGGGCCTGCCGCCTCCAGCCGCAGCACCTGCGGGTGTCTGCCGTATTCCCGGCGCACCAGCTCCCGCAGAGCCGTGCCGCCGTGGTGTCCGTGGATGACCCGGATGCGATAGGTGCCGGGCCGCACCCGGCGCAGGGCGGCGTCCAGCGTCACCCGTGCCTGATATTCGTTTTTCCCGTGGAGATCGATTTCCCAGATCCCTGCGTACATCCCGTGGCCCCCCGCTTCAGTATGCTGCTATTGTACGGCAAAGCCGTTGAACTTTCAACCGCTTTCCTACTTTCCAATCAGATAAAATTCTACATAAAAATACCGCTGCCGTTTGGCAGCGGTATTTCTGCAATAGAGAAACTTTTGCCATATTGCAGGAGGAGTAAGGATTATCGGCTGTAGGTGAAGTCAGATACTCTGATGTTACTTTTAAGGTGTCTGTGGACTGTTGCGCTATGCTGGGAAATGCTTGACAAGGTTATAGAAAACTCGATATAATACTGTCAATTATCCTTATATGTTATATGAAAGTTTTAGGGCATAGTTACGGAGCCACGGATATTTGCGCCGGCCCATTCTCCCTGATAGCTTCCATATGTCCGGAAGTTCAGTCGGTATGTGCCACTATCTTTTCTCCAAGACTTGGATCCTGAATTTGCCTCGTATACGCAAAAACTATCGCCCGTTTTGTAGAAACTAAATCCCGTTTTACGCAGCAACGAAATTTCAACATACTTTGTGACAGGAAGATTCTTTTCAAAACCTGTCGTCGTATGATGAACCGTGATTGTCGTAGTCGAGGACAGTGTAAAAGTTTTTACTGAATTTTTGTCTCGTATGCCCGTCCCATTATACGTCATGAGCGTAGTCGAGGCTGCATAAGTCACCATCGTACACAAGAGCAACACGCAAAAGAAAGTTGCTAGAAAGGGGGCAATTTTTCTTCCAGGATTTTTCATAATTTGCGACCTCCAGACGCAGATACCGATATCAGACTATTACCTTCCGTTCGAATCCTTACACAGCTATTTTACACTATTGAAAAGGAGAAAGCAATGAAAAAAATAACAAAACAACTAATTTCGTTACTTGCAGGAGGAATTATCGGATATTTGTTATATTACCACTTTTTCATGGAAGTACTCGTCCTGTTTTTTACGTCTGGTTTTTTGTATATGGCGGTGAGCGCCCTGTTCCTGCTCCTGTCCATCGTTGGCTGCGCCGCCATCATCTACCTGCTTCTGGAAAAACGGGTCAGTAGATGGATGCTGGTGCTGCTGAGCGTCACCTATTTCATAGCGCTGTTCATCATCCTGTTCTGCCGCCACCGGGTGGGGCGCATCGCCATTCTGAATCCGTTGGTAGGGCTCTCGCAGCTGGGAAACTGGGAGATGCTGATGCAGAGCCTGCTGAACCTCCTGATGTTCCTGCCCATGGGCTTTTTCTTCCGGAACCGGAAGCCGTGGCAGGTGCTGCTGGGGGCATTGGGCATCTCGCTCTTCATCGAGGGGATGCAGTACCTCACCATGCGGGGGATGTTCGACACGCTGGATATCCTTCTGTACATTCTGGGCATCAGTCTGGGAGCGCTGCTGTTCCGGCTGCTGCGCCTGAAAATCGAGTAACCAAAGGAGCATTTCATGGAGATTCTGGTTCTTTCCGATTCCCACGGCAAGTTGGATCACATGGTCCGGGCCGTGGAGCAGTTCCATCCCCGGCAGGTGCTGCATCTGGGGGACTGCGTCCGGGACGCTCAGGCGCTGGAGCGGCAATTCCCCCAGCTGCCGGTGACCATGGTTCCCGGCAACTGCGACTGGGGCCAGACCGGAGAGCCGGAGCGCCTGCTGGAGATAGAGGGTGTCCGCATCCTCATGCTGCACGGCCACACCCGCCACGTCAAGTCCTCCCCCATGGCTGCTGTCTACGCCGCCAGAGAGTACGGGGCCGACGTGCTGCTGTTCGGCCACACCCACGTCCCTCTGGTGGACTACGACGGCGCCCTGTGGGTGATGAATCCCGGCGCCGCCGGGGACTACACCCGTCCCACCTGTGGTCTTCTCACCATCCGGGAGGGGGCCGTCATCTGCTCCGTGCAGAATATTTCTCTGGGGAGGTAAGCATCATGCGCTATATCGGCTGTCATCTCTCCTCCTCGGTGGGCTTTGCCGCCATGGGACGGACGGCGCTGTCCATCGGCGCCAACACCTTTCAGTTCTTCACCCGCAATCCACGGGGCAGCCGGGCCAAGCCTGTGGACCCGGCGGACGTAACCGCCTATCTGGCGCTGGCGGCGAAGGCGGGGCTGGGGACCATTCTGGCCCACGCCCCCTATACCATCAACCCCTGCTCCAAGGATGAGCGTACCAGAGAGTTTGCCCGGCTGACGCTGGCCGACGATCTGCGGCGGATGGAATATCTGCCGGGGAATCTCTATAACTTCCACCCCGGCAGCCACACCGGTCAGGGGCTGGAGACCGGCATCACCCAGATCGCAGACACCCTCAACGCCATCCTCACTCCGGAAGTGCACACCACCATCCTGCTGGAGACCATGTCCGGCAAGGGAACGGAGGTGGGCAGCCGCTTCGAGGAGCTGCGGGAGATTCTGGACCGGGTGACACTGACGGAGCAGATGGGGGTCTGTCTGGATACCTGCCACGTCTCCGACGCCGGATACGACGTGGCCGGGGACTTGGATGGCGTCCTGACGGAGTTTGACCGGATCGTCGGCCTGCACCGGCTGAAGGCCCTCCACCTGAACGACAGCCTGAACCCCGTGGGCGCCCACAAGGACCGCCATGCCCGCATCGGGGAGGGCACACTGGGAGCGGAGACCTTCCGCCGCATCGTGAACCACCCGGCCCTCCGGCGGCTCCCCATGCTGCTGGAGACACCCAACGAGCTGCCGGGCTACGCCGCCGAGATCGCCCTGCTGCGGGGCTTCGAGGAGGCGGAGTGATGGTACTGCGACTGTCTGCGTGGGGTATTTTCCTGCTGGGTGCGGTGGGCCTGCTGATCCACTCCACCCTGCTGCAAACGGGACACATCCGTGCCGGGATGTTCTGCTTTTACACCAATCTCAGCAACCTTCTAGTGCTGGTGTATGAGCTGGCGCTGGCCATTGCCGCCGGCTTTCCCCACAGCGCCGCCCTGCGTCTGCTGACGGGCAGTACCCTCAGCTTCTCCATGGCGTTGTGCATCCTCGTGACCCATCTGGTATATCAGTTCGTTCTGGTGCCGGACGCCAAGCGAAATGGCAAGCGCTTTGCCGACTTCGGTGCCAGCTTCGGCAACCTCTGTGTCCATTATCTGACACCCCTGCTGGTGGTAGCCCAGTGGCTGCTGCTGGCAGATAAATCCTCCCTCGGCTGGCGCAGCGCCCTATGGTGGTTGACGCTGCCGCTGGCCTACTTCGCCTTTGCCATGCTCCGGGGCCGCAGCGGCAAACCCATCGGCCACACCCATCTGGTGTATCCCTACCCGTTTCTGGACCTGCCCCGGCTGGGCTGGCGGAAATTCACCGGATATGTGATGGGGATGCTGCTGAGCTTCTTTCTGCTGGGCTATGGCATGATGTGGCTGGGCCGGCTGGTAGGAACGCCTCTGGCATGAAAAAGAGGACAGGGACAAGCCGTTTCGCTTGTCCCTGTCCTTTTCTATGTCACTTCTTCCGCTTCTTGGCAAAAGCAGCTTTCTTGGCCGGGGACATCTTCCCCTTCTGGCCGGAAGCCGCTCCGCCATTGCGGCGGGACGCATCAGGCCGCTTACCGCCTCTATGCTCCGGACGTCCTCCGTGATGAACCTCCCGACGGAGATTTCCCTCTCCGCCGTGCTGTCCGGGGCGCCGCTTTTCCCCGGAGGGCTGCTGCTCCGGCTGCTTGCCGAAGTACTTCTCCCCCTTCTGGGGTCGAATGAGGCACTCCGGCGTATAGCCGATGAGATCGGTGCGGCCTGCCCTCTCCAGTGCCTCTATGACCAGCCCCCGCAGCTCTGGCCGCTTCCACTGGAGCAACGCCCGCTGAAGGGCCTTTTCATGGGGGTCACGGGCCACATACACCGGCGTCATATCCCGTGGATCGATGCCGGTATAGTACATACAGGTGGAAAGGGTGCCGGGGGTGGGATAGAAGTCCTGCACCTGCTGGGGCTGGTGGCCGGTGCGGTGCAGAAACTCTGCCAGCCGGACGGAATCCTCCAGCGTACAGCCGGGGTGAGAGGACATGAGGTACGGCACCAGATACTGCTGCTTGCCCTCCTTCTCGTTGAGCTTCTGATACTGCCGCCAGAATCGCTCAAACACGTCGAAGTGGGGCTTTCCCATATAGTCCAGCACCGAGGCCACGCAGTGCTCTGGTGCCACCTTCAGCTGCCCGCTGATGTGGTAGTCCACCAGTTCCCGGAAAAAATCCTGATTTTTGTCCTGCAAAAGATAATCGTAGCGAATACCGCTGCGGACGAACACCTTCTTCACGCCATCCACCCGCCGCAGGCGCTGCAAAAGCGCCGTATACTCCGAGTGGTCGGCGTCCAGGTTCCTGCACGGCTCCGGGGCCAGACAGCTGCGGCCCTTGCACATCCCCCGCCGTTTCTGCTGGGCGCAGGAGGTGTGGCGGAAGTTGGCGGAGGGGCCTCCCACATCGTGGATATAGCCCTTGAACTTCGGGTCCTGCGTCAGCAGCTCCGCCTCACGCACCACGGACTCGATGGAGCGGGAGGTGACCATGCGCCCCTGATGAAAGGCCAGTGCGCAGAAGTTGCAGCCGCCGAAGCAGCCCCGGTTGTGGGTGATGGAGAAGCGTACCTCCTCGATGGCGGGAACCTCCTCCCGATACATGGGGTGAACCTCCCGGACATAGGGCAGGTCGTACAGGGCATCCAGCGCCTCCCGGCTCAGTGGACGGGCCGGCGGATTCACCACCAGCACCCGGCCCTGACAGGGCTGCAGCACGGCGCACCCCCGGATGGGATCGTGCTCGTCGTACTGGATCTTGGTGGCTCTGGCGTAGGCCGTCTTGTCGGCGCACACCTCCTCATAGGAGGGACAGGCCACCGGATGAAAGCCGCTGCCCTCTCCGGTGGGTGCAATGTAGGCGGTGCCGGGGATGTCGGTGATCTCACGGGGCGGCACCTTTCTGGATAGCCTCCGGGCGATCTCACGGGTGGCCGCCTCCCCCATGCCGTAAACCAGCAGATCCGCCGGGGCATCAAAGAGGATGCTGCGGCGCACCTTGTCGTCCCAGTAGTCATAGTGGGCAAAGCGCCGCAGGGACGCCTCCAATCCCCCGATGACGATGGGGATATCGGGAAAGGCCTCTCTGGCCCGGTTGGCATAGACGATGGTGGGCCGATCCGGCCGATACCCCATTTTCCCGCCGGGGGAGTACAGATCCCTGTCCCGCCGCCGCTTGGCCACGGTGTAGTGGGCCACCATGGAGTCCAGATTGCCTCCGCCGATGAGTACCCCATAGCGGGGCTTTCCCATGGCCCGGAAGGCCTCGGCGTCGTGCCAGTCCGGCTGGGCCAGAATGGCCACCCGATAGCCCTCCCCCTCCAGCATCCGGGCAATGAGGGTGGTGCCGAAGCTGGGATGGTCGATGTAGGCGTCCGCCGTCACCACCAGAAAATCATAGTAATACCAGTCCCGCTGGAGCATCTCCTCCCGGCTCACCGGCAAAAATTCCGTGCCACGCATGGGTCACCTTCTCCTTTCCGCCCCTCACAGGGGGATGTGGGCGTCCAGCACCCGTGGCGTGATGTTCTTCTCCATAACGTCGCCCCCCACCGGGTAAAAGCCCAGCTTTTCCCAGAAGCTCCGCTGCCGGTCATCGCCGCACCGCAGGCGCAGGCGCAGCAGGCCCATGTGGCGGCAGCGCTGGATGATCTGTCCCAGGGGCTGGATGCCCTGATCCCGGCCCTGCCACTGGGGCAGCAGGCCGTACCAGCCGATCTCCCCCACGCCCTCCTCCGGGCGGGGCAGCAGCTGATAAGCGCCGATCAGCTCATCGCAGAAGCGGACGGCCACGCCTTCGCCGCCGGTGGGAACGCCCAACTGCTGCCGCTCCTCCTCCGTCAGCGGGGCATACAGTTGGCCCATCTCCTGAACCCCCTTCTGCCGCCACCACTTCTGCTTGGCCAGCGTGGAGAGCCCTGCCTGTACCAGATGGCTGTTGTCATCCCGGTACAGCACCCGGATGTCATCGCCCTCCACCTCCAGCCGGGCCACGGAGGTGTTGTCTCCGAAGGGCGTGTCCCCGATCTCCAGCAGGCTCAGGCCCTGCAAAGTTCCCAGCACGATCCGCATGGCGGCGCCGTGGGAGAAAATGGCCACCGTCTGGCCGTCATGCTGCCGGGCCACCCGCCGCAGGGCCGGGAGGTAGCGATCCAGCACCTGCTGGGCCGTCTCGCTGCCGGGGACCTGCCAGCGATCCAGCCGGTGGTTGAAATCATGGTGGGACTGGGGGTACTTCCGCAGCAGCTCATACCAACAGTGCTCCTCCCACTCCCCCATGCAGATCTCCCGGAAGGCGGGATCCGGGTGCAGCTGCAGTCCCTTGGGCAGATAGATGGACTGGGCTGTGGTGCGGGTGCGGATCAGGTCGCTGGCGTACACGGCATCCACCGGCACGTCCCGAAAGCGCTCCGCCAGCGCCCGGATCTGGCGGCACCCCCGGTCATCGGTGATGCAGCTGTTATAGTGTCCGTGGGCAATGCGATAGAGATTGCCCTCCGCCTCGGCGTGGCGGACAAGATAAATCGTCGTCATAGCTTCTCCTTTGTGGGTATCCGGGTCATACCACCGTGACCCAGTGCTTCATCTCCCGGATGGCATCGTCCATGGCCGCCGGCACATCCTCTGCGTATTGCAGGCTGTCGTCGATGACCATAGCCCCCCGGCCGAAATCGTCGAAGGCATAGCTGGCAGCCTCGCCGCCGCAGCCGTCCAGCAGAAGGAAAGCGTCCTTCAGCCGCCGCCGCAGCTCCCGCACGTCCAGACTGTAATCCGTCTGGGCCATGATCCCAGCCCCCCGGCGGGCCATCTGCTCTCCCGCCGCCAAAAACAGGCGACGATCCCCGGCCATGAGGTTCTGCACCTCCGCCGCCCCCGGCTCTGCCGTGCGGGCCAGCGCAAACAGGGCCTTGTCCTCCCCGGCCGCCGCAGTGCCATAGTAGGGCGAGATCGTCACGGCGTCGGCGTTCACCTCACCGCCCAGCCACACGGCGGGATCGGCGCAGCGTGCGTCCACAATGGCGTAAAGGCCCTGACTGCGGGCCATATGGACCAGATTCGACAGCACGTCCAGCCCCATAGCCCCGCACAGGAGGTAGCGGTCGGCCCGCAGCACCACTGCCGGCAGCCGCTGGGCCGCCTGAGCCATCAGTTGGGTGCCGTGATAGCGCAGTGCCTCCGACCGGGCCATGACGCTCTCGCCGTAGAGATCGGTAAACCTCTTCACCACCGGGGCGGGAAGCCGGTCCGCCTCCGGGCCAAGGCCCAGCGCCAGCGGTGTCTTTTTTCTGCGAATGTGTTCCTGCAAAGCCGTAATGGACATGAAACGCTCCTTCTCGCCGCAAAGCGGCGGCATGATCAGATATTTTATTCATTATATGCGCTGCGGCAGCTTTTGGCAAGGCATAGACGGTTATTTCCCGCCGGAATGGATATACTATGACCGTACCGAAAAAGGAGTGATGCAGGAATGTGTAAGGTCAGTACGTTCGTCACTGGCGTATGCGTCGGCATGGTGGCCGGCGCACTGGTAGAGGTGATGGTCATTCCCCGGCCGAAGACGAGAAAAACCGCTGTGGGCAAAGCCATGCAGCGGATGGGTAACGCAGTGGATTCGGCGCTGGAGACCGTTGCCGAGAAGATGAACTGAGGGTATCGCATGGAAGGGGGCCGCAAGCGGCCCTCTTCCAAAATTTATCGGTTTTTTTGTGCTTTTCGCTTGACAAGGCGCAGATTTTTGGTATAATAGACCGTGCTGTTGCGGCAGCATTTTATATGCAGTGGTATCGAAGTGGTCATAACGAGCACGACTGGAAATCGTGTTGCCGTCAAAAGCGGCACGAGGGTTCAAATCCCTCCCACTGCGCCAAATTAACGAAACGGTATAGATGCGTCTGGCGAAAAGTCAGGCGCATCAACCGTTTCCGGGCTTTTTCAGGCCCGGATTTCTTCTCTCAAACCATAGATGCAAATCGCTGTTTCAGGGCGTCTGCCCCGATTTGAACCGGGCATTTTCCCTTTTCGGGCAGATGCGTTCAGCCAGCGCCCTTTTTCAGCGGCGTTTTTCCGGCTGGCAGCGGTATTTTTCTCAAAAAAGAATCATAAAGATTTGGGCGTCGTTTTGTTGGTCCTGACGGACTAAGAAAGCAGCGCCCTTTTTCATTTCAAAAAGGGCGCTGGTCGCAGCGCCTGCATTTGTAGGTCGGAGCATGATCGCTCCGGCCTTATTTTTTATGCATGGGAGGAGCTATATGAGCATCAGCGCAGAAGAAAAGGTCTGTTACCTCAGAGAAGCAGCAATCGTCCTTGCCAAGGAGGGTTTCCAGTTGGACGAAGTTCACACTGACAGGCTGTGTATCCTGCTTGACGGTTCGCCGCTTTGTGAAGTAACTGAGAGCGGTGGTGTTGCCTACCGCAATGAGGATATTGACGAGCCAGAACGGATCGCTGCCAAGGACAAGGTGTATGAGATTGTCAGGACCACAGCGGAGTATATGCGGCAGATGGAGATGGCGCCCTTTTTGAAAGCCGACGGTCTGGAGGACGGCTACAAGGTGCTGGCGGATTTCAACGGCACTGTGCTGGCTGGAGTTGAGAGCAAACACGGAGTCCACTTCGTCACATGGGATTGGGCCTATGGGCACACAGGTGTATGTCATGGGCACTATTTCATGGAGAACTATGCAGGAGCCAAACAGGACTTTGCTATCCGCTCCGGGCTGATTCAAAAGGAACAGCTTTTCACCCCAGAGCAGATGACCGAGATTTATCGCTGCTGTGCGGACTCTGTAGACGGAGATTTCTTTGAACTCACGGGAGAGCAGGAAAAAATGATCCGCAGCGTTCAGCAGCAGATTGAGGAGTGTGTGCCGGATTTGGACGAGCGGATCCGGCAGCAGGAAGAAGCCTTGGAACAAGCCACACAGGAACAGACAATGTAATATCAAACGGTACGGGCCGGAGTCTTAACAATAAGATTCCGGCCCTTTTTTCATTTCAGAGAGGAGTTCGCTTATGCCGTACTATTTCATGCGAGACACGCCGCTGCAGGCGTTGGAGCAGTTGATGATGTCTCAGCCCGGTCAAAAACCCAGAGGCGGTGGAATATACCATAGCCCATTTCATTACACGCCCAAAGATGTGGCGTGCGAATACTGCCAGAACTATGTCCGCAAGCATCCGTGCCGCCTATGTGAATGCACCTGTCTGGAGGAACGGATCGAAGCAGGTGTACTGGAGCTGAATGAGTTCGTGCGGGAGTGCTTCGCACCCTCTATGGGACCGCAGTTCCGAAAACGGATGCATCAGCAACTCAGAGAAAGAATCCCTCAATTCTTCCTGTCCGATGCACACCGACGAAGATGGACACATTGGCGGGAACGCTGCTGGCGTTTGTCCGACCGGAACAAAGCGGCCCTCTTCCTGCTCACGGCATACGAGAGCCTTTGGCGCAGGATGGTCTGGAAATGCGGGAATGACGGCTTTGACTTCCAAAGCGTCCGGCTCGGAGGAATCGAGCCGGAGCTATACAGCGTCTACCAAGCGGCGAAGGCCATTGCGGTCGGCTGCTGTAATATCACTCTCGCAGACCTTGCGTCTCCGGAATTGGTCACAGATGAGGCGTTCCACCTGATCACTGGCGCACTACTGATGGCCAAATACGGAGATGCGGTTTTGAATTTGGAAAAAGGAGTTGACGAAACATGATGATACAAGCGGTGCTTGGCAATCCGCATCACCCGGAATACGGCGTGGCGACCATTCCGTTTCCTATTCCCCGCGACCAGCACGCACACTGCATGGAACTGCTGGAGGCACTGGAGATCGGCGATGCGGTCAAAGCCGACTGCAAGGTGGAAAAGATCGACAGCTTCTATACTGTCCTCAAACGCACGGAGATGCTCACGGTCAATGTGGAGGAGCTGAACTACCTTGCCAAGCGACTGGATAGCTTCGACACCGGCGAAGCCGCGCAGTTTCAGGCGATGGCCCACGAGCTGGAGCTTTTCGAGCTGAAGGATCTCATCAACCTGACCTTCTGCTGCCAGCAGGCCACGGTCATTACCGACTTTTCCGACCTCGCCGCTGTTGGCCGTGACCACTATATGAACCTGCACGGAGGATGTGCCAAGACAGAGGAATTGGATGCGCTGGACGGTGAGGAAACCGCGCGGCGGCTCATTGAAAGCGGCGGCGGCACGATCACCCCCTACGGCGTGGTCTACGACAACGGCATGAGGCTGGAGCAGATCTATGACGGTCGATTCTTCCCCTGTTACTACTATGAGCCGAATGTCATCACCGTTGCGGTGTCCTCCAAAACCGAGCCGGAGGACACCGAACACATCACATGGCTGTACCTCCCCGTGGTGCAGGAGGAGATCGACCGCGCCCTCCTTCGCGGGGGCATCACAGATCCCGCCGATGTCCGCCTGCGGCTGGAGGACAGCCAGCTTCCCAACGAGGTAGATGTTCTTCTGAATATGGAATACGAAACCCTCTCCGACCTCAACGAACTGGCAGGTGCAACGGATGGGTTATCAAAAGCGGATATGGAAAAGCTGGGCGCTGTGGTCATGCTGGCAGAGCCAAAGTCTGCGGCACAGATCAAAAATCTTGCGGAAAGCCTCGACCTCTTTGACTTTGCCCCCGGCGCACATACGCCGCAGGAATACGGCAAGTACATGATCCAGCAGTCCGGCCGCTTCGAGTATGACGAAAACCTCGATGCTTTTTATGACTATGAAAAGTACGGCATGGAGCGCATGAACGCGGAGGACGGAATGTTCACCGACCGTGGCTACATCGCCTATAAGGGCTATTACAGCATGGAGGAAGTGATGAACGGCAACCAGAGCAGCCGCATGGAGATGGGAGGGCTTTCACGATGATCATTCGGGCGGAACTGAAATGTAAGCAGACCGGGTGTGAGGCAGACCCCTGTGCCGTGGATAAGGTCATCGAGCTGCCAAGCCCGCGGTTCCGGCAGTTCAGCCGCGCACTGCTGGCTGATTACGATTTCATCGCAGAGAATAAAAACGCCATCCGGCACGATGAGGATGCCAGGCACTGTCTGCTCATCCTCGACGCGGATGGAACGGACGGTTTCCTTGTTGACCCACAGGGGCACAACTACGCCCGGTACAGCGCCTTTGTCCCTAACGCCCGCAGTTTGCTGACACCGGATATGGGGATCGACCGCAGCTATCTTTCACCGGCAGAGCCTTGGCGCAATGAAAATCGGGATGAAATGCTCCGCATGACGCTGCGCGTCGAGGGAAAGCCGGACTACACCCTCGTCCTCCCCGCTGACGAGGAATACCTCGATGCGGTGAAGGCTTATCTTGATATTGATGTTTTCGCGGATGCCATGCTCTGTGATATTCGCTTCAAGGTGCCATACATCGGTGAGCTGATCCGCGATTCGGATTGCCCCGCCGTGGAGGATTACAACGATTTTGCCGAAGCCTTGGAGGACATCTGGCAGCAGGACGGTGCGCTCCTGACCTACGCCGCCGTGCTGGAGGCTGAGAAGCCGGAGACCCTGCACCGTGCCTGTGATCTCCTGCAAGATCTGGACAACTACCAACGCATCACGGAGGGCGCCTACGGTTACGGTCAGCAGCGATTGCAGGAAACGCTGGGGCTGGACGATGAAGCCATCTATGAGCTGGACGGCTACATGGATTTTGAGCAATACGGTCAGGACTGCATGGAAAACGACTGCGTGACAAAAACAGAGTTCGGCCTGCTGCGGCGCTTGGACCCGCCCTTCCCGGTGCAGCGGCAGGGACAGCAAATGTTTCGGTAGACTTTGCGGCAGATGTGTAGTATGTTTGCCGTTACCAAAAAGAAAGGAAGAAAACCCAAATGGCTGTAAACGCAAGAACAGAGGAATTCCAGCACATTGAAGTATTCGATAAGTCCGCGCTGTTCACCAACGGGCGCATCGCCCGTGGTACCGTGCCGAAGGGCTGGTACTGCTACGACATTCGCGGCTCTGACGATGATCCCGGTGAGCTGTGCTACATGGAAGAAAATGTTGTGGTCAACCACGCAGGCTCGGTGCTGATGCCGGAAAAGCTGGCGATGCCTAAGTCCGGGCGGCTGGATGTGCGGGATGGGCTCGGTTTTCTCGATGAAGGCAACATGACGCTCCGCGAGTTCTGCGAGGCGCATCAGCTCCCCTATCCCGCGGAGAACATGAAATTTCATATCCGACCTGCCCGCTCGGAGGAGGCGGGCTTATTTTATACCCCGCACCCCGAAGAAGATAAGCGGCTGGGTACCGTTGGCCATGTCCGCATGGACTTCGGGCGCAGCGGCAACGAGTTCTGGCATACATGGTGGCCCCGTGGCCCGGAGGAGCTGAACAGCCCTGTGTTCAAAACGGAGCTGCAGGAGGTCGTGGACACGCTGCGGGAGAGTGTGCTGAAAAACCGCTTCGCTATGGAGCGTTTTTGCTATGAACACGGCGGGAAAATCAGCGGCGGCTGGACACAAAACTACGGCTACATCGTGGAAACCGAGCATTACCGCTACTGCCTGCGCTGCAATCCGTCTCCGGGCGATTATAACGGCTACTGTACGGCCTATGATCTGGATGTCCAGCGGCAGAACATGGCGCGGGAAGAAGCATCCCACATGGAAATGGGCGGCATGGCATGAGTTGGAACGGAGCTCGTGCCAGAGGGCCTCCCGTTTTCTATGGCAGCTGCGCAGATTCCCGTTGACTTGTGGGCGATCCTGTGGTAGTTGTGTTGTGTACCAACACAGGACGGAAAAGAAAAATAAAAACTGGAGGTACAAAATGAAAAAACTGCAAATCATGGCGGGTATGCTGAGCGTGCTTCTCCTCGCAGGCTGCGGCGGGACCGGAGTATCCGCAAAAACCGCAGGAGAAGATCCACCGCAAGTGGCATCTGCCGCCGCTTCCGGGACCACAGCGGCGCAAAATGGAAACGAAAACCCTTCGGAGGTCGTAACACAAGATGAGGCAGAACGCCCCGGCCCTGTCGATGCGGAGCCGTCGGGAGAAAAGAAAACCACTTCCTCTGCCGGAGAAACAAAACCCAAAGCGGAAGATCCTCCGGTGCAGGTGCTGCCTGCCGAGACTGTGCCGCCCGAGGCTCCGCCCACAGAATCCGCCCCCTCTAAACCCGTGACGGACGAGACAGCTCCCCAGCCGGAGGAGAAAGGCTTTGATATAGACTACTGGCTGGCCTACGCCAAGGACTGCGCCGTGAGCATCGGGCTGGTGCTGGATCAGGGGACGGCCGGCACATGGGATACGCCCATTCGGTGCAGCAGTAAGACGGAAGATGTTCTGGCCGCCTACATCCGGGATGATCTGGCGTACTATAAGGATCAGGAAGGCTGTACCGCCGTCTGGATCTGGGCAGAACGGATCGGAGACGGACAGTACGAACTGTTCATCGGTCGCGGGTGACGCAGAATTTGCGGGGAAAAGGCTCTCATGGAGGGCCTTTTTCTTATGTAAAAATTTAGGAGAATAGGAGGTCTATTTTGAAACGAATCATCAAGTGCGGGACGGCTTTTCTGCTGGCGTTGGTGTTGTGCCTATGCCTGCTGCCTACCACAGCCTTCGCCGCATCCAACCAGGTGTATATCTGGAATTTCCCCCTGTCAGATGATACCTTGAAGTCCAGCGGCAACTGGGGCCACGGCGTGCTGGATCTGCGGTTTGGCTACCGGGTAGGGGCTTCCAGCTACACGCAATTCCGGTGTCTGGACTCCTGGCAGGGCGAGGTAGCTTACTGCATCGAACCCGGCGCACCGCAGAAAAACTACGATTCCCTCACAGACCACAACGATACATGGTGGGATCACCTGACTTTGCCGGACGGGCATCCCCTTACGCCCCGCGAAGTGCAGCGGCTGATTGGCCGTATCATGAGCTACGGCTACCACGGGACCATTGGCGGCGGCTGGTGGGCAGATGTAGAGAGCACGGCGGAGAAGATGGCCTGGGCCTATGCCACGCAGGTCCTCATTTGGGAGGTAGTGGCAGGCGAACGGGACAGCAGCTTCCGCCATATTGATGTGAAGTCTATGGGCTATAACGAGGCCTTGGAGCGGGTGGATAGTACCCATCCCCTGCGGAGTAAAATTCTCAGCTACTATGATTCCATTGTAGATTCTGTGCAGACCCACAGTAAACGGCCCAGCTTCTGCGGGTCTTTGCCTTCCAATGCGGAAACGCTGGAGCTGAGTTGGGACGGAAGCAAGTTTGTGGGCAGCGTCACGGATGCAAATGGGATGCTGGAAAGGTACAGCTTCAGCTGTGAGGACGCGGACTTGACTTTCAGCAAGAGCAGGAATGTGCTGACGGTTTCTACGGAAAAGCCTATTTCGGATGCCGTTACCATCACAGCCGCCAAAGAGGGCACTACCAGCGCCGGTATGGTGGTGTGGGGCGATGGCGTGTGGGGCGAACCTACCGGTATTCAGGATGTGGTTACCTACTCTGCCAGCGTCCGTGACCCGGTAACGGCTTACCTGAAGATCAAGACCGCCGCCATCCCCGGCAGGATCACGGTGAAGAAGGTGGACGCCGAGGGTGATCCTCTATCCGGGATCCGGTTCCTGCTGGAATCCTCTGCGGATCAGGTGAACTGGCAGGAGGTGAGCGCGGCGGAAACGGATGCAAGCGGCTCGGTTTGCTGGGAAAATCTGACAGCAGACGGCAGTACCTACTACCGGGTGACGGAGGTGCAGGCGGCGGAGGGAATGACGCTGCTGACGGAGCCTCTGTTCGTGGGGACGCTGGACGCAAGCGACCGGGACATCACCATTACCGCCTGCAACAACGCGGGCTTTGCGCTGCCCTTTACGGGCGGCGCAGGCTTCACAATTTATATTCTGTTTGCGGCACTCATGCTCGGCATGGGTGTTTATTTTTGCAAAAAATCTTACATGAAAAAGGAGAACTGAACCATGAAGAAAACGAAACGACTTTGGGCTCTGCTTCTGGCCATGGTCATGGCCTTGGGGCTTATCAGCACAGCGTTCGCAGCGCCGACCATTGACTCCGGACGGAAAGCGTCCCTTTCCCTTTATAAGTACGACATCACGGCGGCCAGCGAGGACGGGGCGTGGAATACGGCGTCCTATGTCAGCACCGGTGTGCAGGACGATGCCGTTACCGACAAGCTGGCGCAGTACGCTATTCAGGGCGTGGAGTTCACCTATCTGCGGGTAGCTGACATCGCCATGAACAATGAACTGGTGGACGGGCAGCGTCAGGTAGGTGTGCTGTACGGCTTTGCCGAGGGTACCGTGCTCCAGGCCATCGGCCTGACCGCCGCAGATGCACACAAGAGCGAAAACGGCACCCGCTACTATACCGCCGACAAGCTGAACAAGGCCATGAGCGATGCACTGACCGCCAACGCCACCACCGTCAAAAATGCGCTGGAAGCTGCTGCCCGAAATGGCGGCAAGGCCATGCCCGAGACGGATGAAAACGGACACAGCAAGGTCAGCGGACTGGAGCAGGGGCTCTATCTGGTGGTGGAGACCCGTGTACCGGAGAATGTCACCAGCACTTGCAATCCGTTCTTTGTCTCTCTGCCTATGACCACCATCGACGGCAAAGGCTGGAACTATGATGTGACCGTGTACCCCAAGAACCAGACCGGTAGCCCGGACCTTGAAAAGACCGTCCGGGAGGACAAGAACAGCACCGGCAAGAATACCGGCAGCCTGACCGACATTGCGGATGGCTATGCACACACCGCCACCGCCTCTGTGGGCGATGTGGTGGACTATCAGATCATCAGCACACTGCCCACCATTACCTCCAAGGCTACCAGCCTCACGACTTATACTTTTGTGGACACGCTGAGTAAGGGGATCTGCTACAACAAGAATGATGTGGTCATCGAGTTCTTCCGGGATGCCGAGTGCACAGATAAAATCACCACTTGGGACGAGGATTCCGGCAAGTTCGCCGTTAGCTATGATGACGCTGCCAACACCATGAGCATTGGTATGACCGAGGCCGGGCTGGCGGACATCAACGAGTCCGAGAGTGTCTACACGGACAGCGTGAAGCGTGGTTACAGCGACTGCACCATGCGGATCACCTATGCGGCCACTCTCACCGCCGACGCAAAGCTGGGCGATACCGACAACCCCAACGAGGTGGTGCTGACTTGGAAGCGCACCAACACCAGCTACTATGATACGCTCCAGGACTGCTGCCATCTTTACACCTACGGCGTGGATGTGCTGAAGCAGTTTTCGGACGGCAAGGGCGACCTGACGAATGTCAGCTTCTTGCTGCACAACGACACAGACGATGTGTATATCATTGCCGAGCAGAGGAATGGCATGTACTACGTCAAGGGCTTTACCGACAAGAAGGCCGATGCAACCACTCTTGTTCCGAATGACAGCGGTCATATCATCGTGAACGGTCTGGAGGACGACACCTATACGCTGACAGAGATCGCCACCGACAAGGGCTATGTGCTGCTGAAGGACGGCGTGGAGATCGTCATTGCTGCCGCAGAGAGTGAGAATGCCTGCGAGACCTGCGGCGCAAAGCTCCTGACTGCCAGCGGTACCGTCAACGGCGAACCTGCGAACATGGAGAGCGGCAATGCCATCGTGCCCCTGATGGTCATCAATAATCCCGGCTTTGACCTGCCCAAGACAGGCGGCTACGGCACTTGGATGTTCACCGTGGGCGGCTGTATGCTGCTGGGCGTGGCAGCGTTTATTGTGATCCGTGGCCGGAAGCACAATAAGAACGACCAGTGAAATGGCGACTGCTGGCGGTGTCCTGCGGCATTCTGGCGCTGGGACTGCTGCTTTACCCGCTGATAGGTGAACTACTGAGTGAGCGATATCACTCGGATGTGGAGACGGTGTATGCCGCCGCCATTGCGGACGCCGACGATGCGGAGCTGACGGCCCAGCGGCGGGCGGCGGAGGTGTATAACGCCATGCTGCGGGGTGAGGCGTCGGTCAGTGCGGGAGGGGCTTCGGCCCCTCCCCTGCTCTATGCGGAGCAGCTCACGGTGGGCGGGGCTATGTGCACCATCGATATCCCGAAGATCGGCGTGTATTTGCCGGTGCAGCACGGCACGGGAGCGGAGACGCTGGAGCGGGCCGTGGGGCATGTGGTGGGGACTTCCCTGCCTGTGGGAGGCAGCGGCACCCATGCGGTGCTGTCGGCCCACAGCGGTATGGCCAGCGCCAAGCTGTTTTCGGACATTGACCAACTTGTGGAGGGCGACACTTTTTACATCCATGTGTTGGACGAGGTGCTGGCCTATGAGGTGGACCAGATCGCCACAGTGCTGCCTTCGGACACATCACTGCTGCAAATCGAGGACGAGCAAGATTTGGTGACGCTGGTGACTTGCACGCCCTTTGGTGTGAATACCCACCGATTGCTGGTGCGGGGGCATCGGGTGCCGTATGTGCCGGAGCTGGTGACAGAAAGCAGCACGACGCAGAAGGCCGCTTCCTCATGGACGCAGCACTATCTCACTGGCTTGGGCGTTGGCCTTGGCGTGTTGGCTGGGGTTGGTGGTATCTGCTTTTTTGCAAGGAGGCGATGCCGTGGATAAGAAAGCTGCTTTGCTGGCGGTGGTGCTGGCGGTGGTGGGGCTGTTGGCTCTGCTGTGGCCGGTGGTTTCCGGGCATAGGCTGCAAGGGGATATGAGCGAGACATCGCAGGAATTTTTGGAGGAAGCAGATCAGCCATACCCCGAGTTGCTGGCGGACTTGCGGGAATATAACGAGCGCATTTATGCGGAGCGGCAGGCGGGACTGGCCGATGCTGCGGCTTGTGAGGAGCCTGCGGTCGAGCTGAGAGACTACGGCGTGGAGGACGAGGTCATAGGGGTGCTGGAGATCCCTGCACTGGAGCTGGTCATGCCGGTTTACTTGGGCGCATCTGATTCGCATCTTGCCGCAGGAGCCACCGTGCTGGGAAACACTTCGGCACCCATTGGCGGCATAAATACCAACTGCGTCATTGCCGGGCATAGAGGGTGGTACGGTGCGGACTATTTCCGCCACATAGACCGATTGCAGGCGGGCGATACCGTAACAATTACAAATCTGTGGGAGACGCTCACTTATGCCGCGGTTGACATCCAGATCATCCAGCCCTATGAGGTGGAGAAGATCAAAATCCAGCCGGGGCGTGATCTGCTGACACTCATCACCTGCCACCCCTATGCCAGCGGCGGGCGGCAGAGATTGGTGATCTATTGCGAAAGAAGGAAGTGATGTAATTATGGAGCCTATTGGCAAAGCCACATTTATTGGAGACGATGATATTCTCTATTACGATGCAGAGTCGTTTCTGGACTGCATCCGGGCAGAACTGCCCTACCGGGATACCACCGGTTTTCGTTATGAAGTCCTGACGGACGATCCTGCCGTCCGCAAGGCGGCAGATGATATTTTGCTGGATTTCTTCGGTGAGGATGATCCATATACGCTATCCGAATACACACAGAAAATGGGAGGGATCTAAAGATGTTTACATCCGAAAAAATGGTGAAATTCCTGCAGGAAAAATATCCACCCGGCACCCGCATCCGGCTGGTTTCCATGGAGGACCCCTATGCGCCGGTAGCACCCGGCACAGAGGGTACGCTTGTGTGCGTAGATGACGCCGGGCAATTTCAGATGAAATGGGACAACGGGCGGACTCTGGCCCTCATCCCCGGCGAGGACAGCTTCACTGTCCTGCCGCCCGAACGCAGCGTGCTGAAGTTGTATATGCCCCTGACTGCCGAGCTCTACGAGCCGGATGAGTGGGGCGATATGCCGGAGGAGGCGGAACGGCTCACCGGCGGCGAATTGGCATCGTATGAGGACAAGATCCGCAGCGCCTTATTCAAAAACCGCATGCAGGAGGAACAGGTCAGAGGCATCATGTACTGGTACAGAAAACCGGACAGCGTCAACGACAAGGTACATTCCGTTGTCTTCGATGTGGAGCAGCGGCACGGCAGGCTGTGGGGCGTGGCGGAGTGTCAGATCAGCGGCGAACTGTCGGCCGGAGAGCTGGCTGCGCTGAAGAAGTACATCTCCGGCCAAGCCTCGGACGGCTGGGGCGAGGGCTTCGAGCAGCAAGAGATCACACTGGATGGCGGCCGGGAGCTGTATGTGCACCTGTGGCAGGATGAGGACTGGAGCATCCGGACGGAGCAGGAGCAGTTTGAGCCTTATCGGGACAAGCTGCCTCAGCTGTGCTTTACCCTGCTACCGGGTACGGGGCAGCTCATCTGCGTGAAGCGAGGGGAGAGCGGGTACTATCCCAGCGGCTGGTCTACGCCGGATGCACAGGAAAACCGCCGCATTGCGGATGAGCAGAACCGGAAGCTGGGTGTGACGCCCGCTCAGGAGGAGGCCATGAAGATCGGCAGCATGTGCGGCTGGGATGTCCCCGGCGCAGACCCGGATCACTGCATGGACATCGTGCAGCAGAGAGGAGGTATGGAACTTGGGTAAAAAGGTTTTTTCCGTATATATGGGCGATCCGGATAGCAGCAGCCACTCAGAGCTGGATCTGCCCGCCACGCCGTGGGAACTGATAGACGCACTGGATAAGCTGCGGCTGGAGGATGGGCGGGAATCCTATTGGCAGGTGGAGGACATTGGACGGTACGGATTTCTTGCCCCGCTCCTTGATGACAGTGACCTGTATCAGTTCAACGCCTTGGCGGAGCAGCTGAGCACATTCGACCATGTAGAAGCCATCGCTTTTGAGGGACTGGTGCAGATGGAGGTCGACAAGCTGTGCCAAACCAATGGCGGTGAACTGACCCTCCAGCGATTGCTGGATCTGGCATACAGTGTGGATGGCTGCCATGTGGTGCCGGAGGTCCGGGATGATGCGGCATTAGGCCGGTTCTATGTGGAGAACGATTTCCTGTCGGAACTGGAACAGGTGCCGGATAGTGTGCTGGAGCTGTTGGACTATGCCAAGATCGGCGAAAAAATGCGCAGGGACGAACACGGCGCTATGACCCCGAACGGCTATGTAGTACGGGAAGCCGAGCTGCGGCAGGCCCCGCCCAACTTGGGCAGGCCGCCCCGGAAGCCGCCGTATATGATCCATTTCCTCTGCGTCAGTGATGTCCGTGCTGTAAAGTTGTACCTGCCCGCAAAGCAGGCGGAGCTGGATGCCGTGCTGGATTGTCTGGAGGTGGATAGCTGGCAGGAGGTGCAGCTGGAGGAATGCGACACCGCCATGCCGGAGATGTGGGCCTTCGTAGATATGGCTCACACCAGCATGGAGCAGGTCAATCAATTTGCGCAGTGTCTCGAAATGCTGGATGCAAATGGGGAACTGGCGGCGTTCAAGGCAGTGGCCAGTCAGCTGGATATTTACAAGCTGGAGGATGCCATGGCGCTGACAGAGCACTTGAGTGAATACGCCTTCGAACCGAATATCCACTCGTTGGAGGATCGGGCACGGGAGGAACTTTCCCTTATGGCAGACGGGCCAGAGCTTGACCTGCTCATCCGGAATTTGAATCTCACCGCCTACGGCGCAGACCTGATGTATAGAGATAGGGGCATCCTCAGTGACTATGGCTATGTCCATCGTCCGGATGGACAGCCTATGCATCTGCCGCAGCAGGGCGTGGATATGACCATGCAGTAAACTGAATCAATAATGGGGCCGCTTTCCGAAAAGGGACAGCGGTCCCTCTTTTTGCGCCCTTTTCGGTGAGCGGCTTCAGGAAAGGAACACAAGAATGACGAAGGAGACCATCTCCCGGTATCTGGAGAACGGATGCAAGGGACATAAAAATGTGGTCAGCAGCCGGGAATTGGAGCGGGCGCTGGGCATCAGCGGAAACGAGCTTCGCAGGCACATCAACCGCCTGCGGCGAGGCACTGTGCCGATTGCAGCAGATCAGCGGGGGTATTACTATGCGGAGACGGCGGCAGAGGTCTATGCCACCATCCGAAGCCTTGAGAAAATGCGCAGCGGGTTAGACGCCGCCATCTCCGGACTGGAGCGGGCGCTGGAGAAATTCGGTGAGTAGGCAGATGACGAAGCTCATGCCGTGGGTAGGCGGCAAGGCCCAGCTCATGTGGGCCATCCAAATGCTGCTGCCTACCCACTACAAGACACTGGTGGATGTGTTTGGCGGCAGCGGCATTATCACCATGAATACTTCCGTTCCCAGCGGGTGTCTGCAGATCTACAACGACCTGAACCACGATTTATATAACCTGCTCTTCTGCGCCAAGGAGCGTCCGCTGGAGCTGGTCAGGGAGCTGGGCTTTCTCCCTATCAACGCCCACGATGAATTTGATGTATTGCAGCGTCAGCTGCAGGGCGAGGACTTCACCATGGAGTACATGGAACGGCAGTTGGATCTGACGGAGGTGTTTTTTGAACCACCCCAGGGGGAGGTCGTGCGGCAGCTGCTTTTGGAGCGTGGCAGTTTAGGCAATGTGCGCCGTGCCGCAGCGTTCTATAAGCTGCAGCGCTACAGCTACAATGGCAGCGGAGACAGCTATGGCGTAGGCTCCTGCGATATACGGCGGTTTTTCCGGGATCTGTGGGAGTGCTCCCATCGGCTGAAGGATGCGGTACTGGAAAATAAGGATTTCGAGAGCATTATCACTGCCCGCAACGACCCGCAGACCGTGGTCTACTGTGACCCACCCTACTATGAGGCGGAATGCTATACGGTGGAGTTTCCACGCAGCGACCACCAGCGGCTCCACGATGTACTGGTAAAGCATACGGGCTTCGCTATGGTGTCCTATAACAACTGCCCATACATTCGGGAGCTGTACGATGATTTCTTCATTTACGAGGTGGAGCGCCCCAACAGCCAGTCCAAGAAGAAAAACAACAAGTACCGTGAGTACATCATGACCAACTACGATCCCCGCACCTTTGCGCCGCAGATGTCCTTCTTCGGCGACTATGACAGCCGGGGCAAATCGTGCAGGCTGGTGCATACACCGCAGCGGCCTTTAAAAGTATAGGAGGATCTTCGCATGAACAATGAAATGAAATTTGAAAAGAACGGCCTGCTCATTCCCAACGGTGCGCTGGAGGAACTGGGCTTGGCGGGTATCTCCCTGTCTGCGTGGCTGGGACAGGACCACATCCTGCTCATGCCGCAGGAAATGACGGCAGAGCAGCTGCTGCACGCACTGGATGGCTTGTCTCAGGCTTCCGTAGAACTGCTAGGTGTGCTGCAGGAGGCATGCAGGATGCCCTGCGCAGGCGACTGCGAAAGGGACATGGACGATGTGCCGCAGGTACCGGAAAACATTCGCCCCCTGCTCATGCTGAGTGGATGCTGCCCGTCTGCACTGGCGCAGCTTTTGGAGGAAGGAGACATTGTCTATGCTGCCGAGTGAGGCACTGTACCCCTACACGGCCAAAGAGGCTCGGGAACGGGGCGAGTTGGAGCTGTGGCGTGCTAACTTCCGCACCAACTGTGCCTGCGCCGGGGCCATAGAGCTGGCCATCCGCAAGGGCTTTGATGGGATGCATCTCAGCACTGACTGCGCCAAAAGCGTTATCGACCAGTATGGCTACAAACGGGTGGGCTTTGTGCTGGCCAACACTTTGCAGGAGCAGTCCTATGACGGCCGCTACCACGAGACTAATAAGCAGTGGAGCCGCTCCATCTTCGTTCCCGAAGATGGAGGACACCGGCATACCTTCCTCATAAACAGCCACCCCGCCGTGTTGGACGGATTCGTCAGCGAATACCGGGCAGAGCTGGCAAAACTGCACCTGTTTGGCGCAGGACACTGTGAATCCAATTCCGGAGAGCAGGACTTCACCGGCAGGGTGCTGATCCTGTCGCCGGATACGCTGCGGGAATCCTACTGGCAGCCGGAGAATCAGCTATGGCTGGCCCTGAGCGGCTTTGGCTGTCAGCCCCACGCCCGTGGCCGCTCGGTACTCTGCACCTGTTTGGGAGACGGCGAGACCACGAGATGGAACCGCTCCGAGTTCGTGGGCATTATCCGTGACGAGTGCATCCCTGACTGGGCAGCGGAAAAATTGGGCGATCTGCGGCGTGGGATACATGAAATGACAATGTAAAGGAGGACGCAAAATGAAAACTGCAAAGCGTATCATGCTCATGCTGAGCATCACGGCGCTGCTGTGCTGCCTACTGTCTGTGGCGGCTTTTGCCGCAGGCAGCGGCGATGTGGCGGGTGCGGTGGAGAGCACCTGGACGGCGGCGTCCGGGCAAATCAAGTCGGTGGTCAACAAGGTGGTATTCCCCGCCATCGACATGATTCTGGCTATTTTCTTCTTCGTGAAGCTGGGGACGGCGTATTTTGACTATCGGAAAACAGGGCAATTTGAATGGACGGCTCCGGCCATTCTGTTTGCATGCCTGGTCTTTACGCTGACGGCGCCGCTGTATATTTGGGGGATCATCGGGGTATGAGTGGGAAATTGCACTGTTGGTTGGCGGGACGGTTTTTGCATGTTCAGGAGGTGATTCATTGTTTATATGGGACTTTGTAGCGGACAAAATACTGGGCCAGATCGTGGACTGGTTTTACAGTCAGGTGGTTGGTTTTCTCGGGAATTTCTTTTCGGAGATGGGCAGCATGGGCGCTGAGCTCTTCGAGATGAACTGGGTGCAGAGCGTGGTGCTGTTTTTCTCCTATTTGGGCTGGGCCCTGTTTGCCACGGGACTGGTGGTGGCTGTGTTTGAATGCGGCATCGAGTATTCCGCTGGGCGGGGCAATGTGAAAGAGACGGCGCTGAATGTCCTTAAGGGATTTCTGGCCGTCTCTCTTTTTACCCAGGTGCCGGTGCGGCTCTATTCTTTGGCAATTTCTTTGCAGGGCACCTTGACGGCGGGCATCACCGGCTTTGGGTCCACCAGCATCGGGGATGTGGCAAAGGCGGCGCTGGCAGATCTTGAAAACCTGGAAAGCCTAACGGAGTCCACCTATCCCCTGCGGGGCTTTGGGCGGGAGACCAGCGGGCTTATGGTTCTTTTCTGTCTTATCCTCATGGCCTATGCGGTCATTAAGGTGTTTTTCAGCAATCTGAAGCGCGGCGGTATTTTGCTGATCCAGATTGCCGTGGGGAGCCTGTATATGTTCTCCGTGCCCAGGGGGTATGGAGACGGATTCGTCCAGTGGTGCAAACAGGTCATCGGCCTGTGCCTCACGGCGTTCTTGCAGGCCACCATCCTTGTGGCCGGGCTGATGGTATTCAAAGATCACGCCCTGCTGGGCTTGGGACTCATGCTCTCTGCCGGGGAAATTCCCCGTATTGCCGGGGCCTTTGGGCTGGACACCACCACGAAGGCCAATCTTACCTCGGCGGTTTACACAGCTCAGAGCGCCGTCAATATTGCCCGGACGGTGGCGGCCAAATGAGGTGCATTACTATGGGCAGCCTGTTTGACGGCATTGGCGGCTTTCCGCTGGCGGCTATTCACAACGGCGTGATCCCCCTTTGGGTCAGCGAGATCGAGCCGTTTCCCATTCGAGTCACGCAGCAGCGGCTGCCGGGGATGCTGCATTATGGAGATATTACGAAGCTGGATGGGGCCATGCTGCCGCCGGTGGATATCATCTGCGGCGGCAGCCCGTGTCAGGATCTGTCCGTGGCCGGAGCCAGAGCCGGGCTGGCCGGAGAGCGCTCCGGTCTCATCATGGAACAGATCCGCATCGTAAAGGAGATGAGAGATGCAGACAGATCACGAGGCCGGGCAGGTATCCATATTCGGCCCCGATTTATGGTATGGGAAAATGTGCCGGGAGCCTTCTCCAGCGGAGAGCGGAAGGGCGAGGACTTCCGCATCGTCCTGGAAGAGATCGTCCGAATTAAGTGCGGTACCGTTCATGTCCCTGGACCTCACCCCTGGGCATGGCAACCTGCTGGGCGAATCCTACTGGGAACTGATTTCTCCCTATGCTGGCGGTGCCTGGACGCTCAATACTGGGGTGTCCCCCAGAGACGCAAGAGGATCTTCCTTATCGCAGATTTTGGAGGAAGATCCATCGACAAAGTACTATTTGACGGCGAAGGCTTGCATGGGGATACTGCGCCGGGCGTTTGAACGGGGCAAAGCGCTGCCGAGGAAGCTAGAACGGGCACTGAAGATCCAGGCGGGTCTTGCACTCCCGGACGGCCAGGTCACGGATGTAGATGCCTATCACATCAACCAGCGGGACGAGGGCATCGACCTGCAAGGGGTGTCTGGTGCGCTGATGGCCACCTCAAATATGCAGATGCAGACTTTCGTGACGCAGGCAAGTGAAAACACTGAGGGCTTTGACGGCTACAACGGAGACTTGACCGGCGATGTGGCAGCTACCCTCGGAGTCAATTGCGGGATGTCCACCGGCAGGAATGGCGTTATAGCCTTTGCGGCCAACCAAAGAGATGAGGTTCGTGACTTACATGATGTGGCGGGTGCTCTAAATGCACAGCCGGGAATAAAACAGCAGGCATTTGTCGCCGGTTTTTCGGCAGGTGCCGGAGCCAGTGCCGGGAGCATCGGATACCACGAAAGTGTTGCCCCAACACTGAAGGCAGGCGCCAGCGGCAACAGTATGCCATCTGTGCTGTGCATCAACGATCAAGGCGGTCAGGTCATGGAAATTTCTGAGAATATGACGGGCACACTGCGGGCGCAGGAGCACGGTCATCAGCCGCTGGTGTATGAAAACCACGGCATTGATGCCCGCTACCGGCAGATGGAGGAGGTTGCGCCTACCATGTCGGCCCGCTATGGGACGGGCGGAAACAATGTACCGCTGGTGGAGCAGGAACCTGTGATCTGCATTACGGGAAATGCCATAGACCGCCAGCCGCAGAACGGCGGGAACGGCATTGGATACCAGCAGGACATCGCCTATACCCTGACTGCCACAGATCACCATGCGGTCTACAGCCGCCAGCGTGTGGATGACTTCAGGGAGAATGCTGTGGTCAGCACACAGAGCGCACGGCAGTGTAAAGATGCCGTCGATCTCATTTGCCAAAAGGCAGATGTCCATGCCCATCTCATTCGCCGCCTGACTCCATTGGAATGTGAGAGATTGCAGGGCTTCCCGGACGGGTGGACGGACATCCCCGGTGCATCCGACAGCGCAAGGTATAAGGCCTTGGGCAACAGTGTGGCCATCCCCTGTGTGGACTTCGTGATGCAGTGTTTGGTGCAGGCGGTTCAGATGAGCGAAAATATTCGTTAGACTTGTCCGGTATGCTGCCTTTGCGCTTCTATTCTCGTTAGACTTGTCAATAGCTTATGCGCCGCAGTTGGGCTATGCTTTGCTTGCCTCGGGAGAGGCGGAAAGGAGCAGGCTATGGAAGAAAAGAAGAACCTCTGTGCGCCCATCCCGCTGTCGCTGCACCAGCGGCTTCGTGCGGAGCAGGAGCAGCGGGGCCAGACCCTGTCCGACTACATCACGGACATACTCAGAGAACATTTTGAAGGAGGAGCACGAACTATGAACGCCAACAATCGCACCATCGCCTTTCAGGTACCGGAGGAACTCTTCGGTCGGCTGAAGGACTACCTGGCCAGGAACGGCCTGAAGCAGAAGGATTTCATTCTGGGTCTCATTGAGCGAGAGCTGAATGATGCCGGGAACGAAGAATAAAACACACAGAAGCCGCGGGCACACACCTGCGGCTTCACTTTTAGGAGGAGAACTATGTATCTATACCCCGAAAATTTAACGGCCCGGCCTATGCTGTGGCTGTGGACGCTGCGGGATATGGCGTGGATCGGGACAGGGCTTTTGCTGTCGGTGCTGGCGCTGACCCAGACCGGCAGCATGATCCCCTTGGTCATCACGGCGGCGCTGGCCTTTCTCTGCATTCGGCACGGAGGGATCAGCATGCTGGATTTCCTGCGCTATGCTGCGGCGTTTTTCTTTTTCAGACAACAATATTATGTGTGGAGGGAATCGGCATGAGCAGGAAAAAATCTACCCGGCAGCTCATCGGCATCGATGACATTACAAACGACAGTGTCGTAACGGGGGGCGGAGAGCTGGCCTTCTACTTCGTTCATCCCAGCAATCTGAATGTTTTGCCGGAGCAGGGCGTTCGGGCAAAGGTGCAGGAGCTGTTGGGCGTGCTGAAGGGTATGGCGGAGCTGGAGCTGCTGGCCCTGGACTCCAAGGAGTCCTTTCAGGATAACCGCCAGTTCTACCGGCAGCGGCTGGAGGCGGAAGATATGCCCGCCATCCGTGGGCTGCTGGTGCAGGATCGCCAGCATCTGGACAGCGTCCAGACCACCATGGCCTCCTCCCGTGAGTTCTGCTTCGTGCTGCGGCGCAGAAAAACGGACGGGGCCATGAACTATGCGCCCCTGGAGCAGCAGTTCCGGGACTGCGGATTTGTCGTTCAGCGTGCGGAGGGCCAGCGGCTTCTGGAACTGCTGGCTATTTATTTTGAGCAGGACGCCACCCACGAGGTATTCTCCTTTGTAGACGGGGCGCAGTGGCTGACAGCGGAAACGGAGGTTTGAAATGCGAGTTCTGAAAGTGGAGCCGGGAAAAGCTCCGTATGCGAAAGAGATGGAGGAGGGCCTGAAAGCCATCCAGCGGGAGGTAGATGGTCTGTTCCAGCCTCTCTCTATGGGAGACGGCGTTGTCCTCTGCTGTAACGATGAGGGAAAACTGAACGGCATGCAGCCCAACCGACAGCTGGGAGATGACATCATCTGCGGGCCTTTCTTTTTGGTGGGAGATGACCATGCAGGGGGCTTCTGCTCCCTGACGGAGGAGCAGATACAGCGGTATACGCAGGTGTTTCAGGAGCCGGAGCAGTTTACCGGGCAGGAACCGGAACTGAAGCCGCACATAGAACTATATATGTGGTGAGGAGGAAAAATGAAGAATCCATTTTCTAAAAAGGCCCCTTCCCAGCAGGAAGCGTTCCTCCGCACTTATCTGGACCGCATCGCACCGGGGGTTGTGAAATTCGAGGTGGATCATTACATCTTCGGCAGCACCTACCGCTGCGTGTGGGCGCTGCGGGAATATCCGGCCAGCACCGAGGCCCAGGCGCTCCTGCGGGAGCTGGGTGAGAAAAGCGGCGTGACGCTGCGCATTTACTGCCGGCAGGTGTCCCCCGGCGAGGAGGACAGGATCATCGACAACGCCAACAAGAAAAACAAGCTGGACAGCTCGGACCCCAACAAGCTGCGGCAGGCGGTGGCGGCGGAGAGCAATCTGCGGGATGTGGCGGAGCTGGTGCATAAAATGCACCGTGAGCATGAGCCGCTGGTCCACTGTGCCGTGTATTTGGAGATGACGGCGGACAGCAAGGAACGGCTTCGTCAGCTCCAGACGGATGTGCTGACGGAGCTGGTGCGCTGCAAGCTGAATGTGGACAAGCTGCTCCTGCGGCAAAAGCAGGGATTCTGCTGCGTCAGCCCTGTGGGCAGCAATATGCTGGGCCGGGAGTTCGAGCGGGTACTGCCCGCCAGCAGCGTGGCCAATCTCTATCCCTTCAATTACTCCGGCAAGACAGATCCCAACGGCTTTTACATTGGGAAAGACAAGTACGGCAGCAACATCGTGGTGGACTTTGACCGTCGGGACAGCGACAAGACCTCTGCCAACATCCTCATTTTGGGCAACAGCGGTCAGGGCAAGAGCTACCTCATCAAGCTGCTGATCTGCAATCTGCTGGAAGCGGGCAAGTCGGTGATTGCCCTGGACGCTGAGCACGAGTTGGAGGAGCTGTGCGAAAACTTAGGTGGGTGCTTCATTGACCTGATGGCCGGGGAAAAGCGCATCAATGTGCTGGAAGTGCGGAGCTGGAACGAGGACACCGACGAGACAGCCCCGGAGACATTTCGCAAGTCCACTCTACTGGCTCGGCACATCTCCTTTTTGAAAGACTTCTTCCGGGCGTACAAATATTTCTCCGACCCACAGCTGGACACCATAGAGATCATGCTGTCCAAATTGTATGCCCGTTGGGGCATTACAGAGGAAACAGACTTTCGCCAGCTTGCACCGGAGGATTACCCTATTCTTTCTGATCTGTACGAACTCATGCAAGAGGAGCTGGCCCAATACAAACCGGGTGCGCTGTACACGCAGGAGCTGCTGCAGGAGGCGCTGCTGGGCCTGCATTCCCTGTGCGTGGGGGCGGATGCACCGTTCTTCAACGGACACACCAATATCTCCGGCGACCGTTTCCTGGTGTTCGGCGTAGGCGGTGTGCTGACGGCGGCCAAGAGCCTGCGGAATGCCCTGCTGTTCAATGTGCTGGCGTATATGTCGGACCGGCTGCTGACGGGCGGCAATACCGTAGCGGTGCTGGATGAGCTGTACCTGTGGCTGTCTAACCCGGTGGCCATTGAGTACATCCGCAACTGCCTGAAGCGTGTGCGCAAGCGGGACTCGGCGCTGATAATGGCTTCTCAAAACTTGGAAGATTTCGACCAGGAGGGCGTGCGGGAGATGACGAAGCCGCTCTTCGCCATCCCGCCCCACCAGTTCCTGTTCAATCCCGGCTCCATCGGGAAGCGATTCTATATGGATATGCTGCAGCTGGATGAGGCGGAGTTTGAACTCATCCAGCGGGCAAGGCGTGGCGAGTGCCTGTATAAATGCGGCATGGAGCGATACCATCTGGAGGTGAAGGCGCCGCCTCACAAGGCGGCGCTGTTTGGCTCGGCTGGCGGTCGGTGATGGAGGAGGTGACTTTGCTTGAGCGCACAGCTTGTTCGGCTGGCGGCTACCGTGCTGACCAGCGAAAAGGGCCGCAAGACAGTCGGGTGGGTGCTGGCGGCGATTTTGTCGCCGGTGATTTTATTGGTGGCGTTCTTGTGCTGTGTAGGCTCCGGCACAGCCGAGCACAACGGCGCTGTCGTATCGGCGGCGTTCTATGGGACGGACCTGTCTGCAAGTGTCCCGGAAGAATACCGGGCACAGCTCACGCAGATGCGGGGTTCTTTCGCCCATTTGGATGCGGCGGTGGCCGAGGTCAATCAAAAAGCCGAGGGAAACAGTCTTGATCCGATACAGGTCAAGGCTGTTTTCTTTGCCCTCTGCTTTGGAGCAGATGCGCTGTCGCAGGCGGATGCAGAGGTGTTCGTGGTTTGCTTCTATGAAACGGAGACAAGGGTGCGGGAGGAGGCGGGCGAAACCTATGAGGTGGCCGTGCCGCTTCCTATGGAAGAAGTCTATGCGCAGCTATCCGTGTGGCGGGGCCGTGCGGTCACGGCAGAGGAACGCTCCAATGCCGTGAAGATCTATTCCATGGTCATGGGCAGCGCGGGCAGCGGTACCTTCAACGGAGCCTATGAGCCGGGCGGCAATGCGCCGATGGAACTGGAGGCATCCATGTTTACAGACCCTGCCACAAAGAACAGTGCAGACCTGGCCATCTATGCCGCCAGCGCATGGAACTCCGGCTGGGGCTATGTATGGGGTACCTTCGGCCAAGTACTGACGCCGGAGCTGCTGCAATATAAGATCTCGCAATACCCGGAGGGCGTAGGGGATGAAGCCGACTTCATCCGTTCCCATTGGCTGAACAGGCGCACCACCGACTGCGTGGGGCTCATCAAGGGGTACGGCTGGCTGAACACCGTGACTATGGAGATCCAGTACGGCAGCAATGGTATGCCCGATGTGGGGGCGGACGGTATGTACTATAACGCCGGACGCAAAGGCAGCATTGAGACCATGCCCGACACGCCGGGACTGGCCGTGTGGAAGTCCGGGCACATCGGCGTCTACATTGGAAACGGCGAGGTCATAGAGGCCATGGACACCCGGTACGGCGTAGTGAAAACGAAGCTCCAGGGCCGAGGCTGGACCCACTGGCTGGAGGTGCCGGGGATCAAGTATGACTAAGGAGGAACTGAAATTGGAAAGTAAGAATATCACCATTGGATTTGACGCAGCTAAATTGGATGCGCTGGAGTTTGTGCTCCGCAAGCAGCGGTCTTCCGTGCAGCGGCGCATGGAGGAAGTGCTGCAGCAGCTCTATGAATCGGAAGTCCCGGAAGCGGTGCGGGAGTATGTAGACAGTAAGTCTGCTCCTGCGGCCAGACCCAGGCGGCCCGCAAAAGCGTCCGTAACGAAGCAGAAAGAGGGCGATGAGCATGGCACAGCATGAAGAAATCGTCCTGTGGCTGGACCGGAGGTGGAAGAAGGCCATTGAAAAGCACCTCAAGGGTGAGACGCTGCAGGAGCATTTGGAAACTGTGCTGGACGAGCTTTGTAATCAGCTTCCGCAGCGTGAGTATGAGCGCATCAGCCGTGAGATCTATGCCGAGGATGCCGCAAACCGTGAGGCGGAAGAAGCCGCCCGCACTTATGCGGCCTACCATGTGGTGGAAAACGGGCAGGAGTGGTATTACAAAACTACCCCCGGCGAGGAACTGTTGGGTGCCGCAAGGATGCTCCGCAAATATCTAAAAGACACGGAGCGCAGCACCGGCAAATTCATCTCTCTGTATTCGCAGGCCCAGCCGATCACGCCGGAGGAGTATCGGCACCTGATGCATCTGCGCATGGAGAATACGGGAAAAGTCACCGGCGTATTTGATTTGAATTTTGACAAGCGGGAGTTCTCCGCTGTCCATACCATAGAAGGTTGGAAAACATGGGCTATGCAGGATGTGTCTACAGCCGTCTATCGTGCAGCAAAAAAGCAGCTTGTTTCCGGGGATGTGATGCTGCAGAAACTGCTGGAGTGTCTGAACGGCAAAGAGATCACCTCGGCAGGACATCTCTCTGCACGGAATTTTTCTTTCGGTGAGGAGATCATCGAATCGGATGGCAAGCTCAACTTTTATCTGCAGGCGGACTTCGATGTGGATGCTGCCTTCGGTACATTCGTCTGCACCGATCAGAACGATGACTGGCTCAACATCTATGCCAACTACGACATCGAGAAGGGCCGCCCCTGTGATACACTGGAGCTGAATCTCTGCAAAGGAGATGGCACAGAAGAAAACTGGAGCTATCACCTCAACGCCGCTGAGCAGGAGGTGTTGGCACGCAAGATGGAGGCGTTCTGCCAGCAGCAAACCGGCATGAGCCTGCACGAGTACGCCCGGCAGCTTCAAGAGGAGCCGGGGCCGACTCCACAGATACAGATATAGCCCCGTGTCCGCCCCTGTGGGCCGCTGTGTGGCCTTGCGGGAGCACGGGAGGGTAAGGATAGCACCCTGGCAGTTTGAGAGCGGTTTCGGGCCGTTTTTCGGTGCGCCGAAAGCGGGGCAGGAGAAAGCCTTTGGCGCTTTATTGCGCCATTGGCCCTTACGGCAGCCCGCAGTGCGGACTGCCACGGAGGTTTGCAGCACTTTGAAATTGACGCTGATCATGCGGAGACGAATATGCTTTGGCGCTATTTCTCGTAAAAATGCCCGCTTGCCCCGTGTTTGCAGGGCCTTTGGGAGGCGCTGACACTCAATGGAAGGAGGTGCAGTTCAATGGATAAAAACGGAAAAAGCCGACACTCTGTCTGGCTGTCAGACGAGGTGTGGCAAGAGGTGGACGCATTCTATAAGCTGGATAACTGCCCTACTCGCAACGAGTTTGTGGAGAAGGCGCTGCGGCAGTATTGCGGTCGTCTGCACGCCGAGCGGACAAGTGCGTATCTGCCCCGTGCACTGCAAGAGATGCTGGAGGGCACACTGGGCGTGTTTGGCGACAGGCTGGGCAAGCTGCTGTTCAAGCTGGTGGTGGAGCACAACATGACCAACCATCTGCTGGGCGGCGACATAGACATGACCCGGGACGAGTACAACAAAATGCGCGGTAACAGTGTCCGGGAGGTGGCGGGTACGCATGGCAGCATCTCTTTTAGGGATGTGTTGCTATTTCACCAGGAGGAGTAACCGATGGCACGGCTGATACAGAAAAGCGGGTACATCCAAGGAGGCCGTGCGGCAAGGTACATGGAGTATGTTGCCAAGAGGGACGGCGTGGAGGTCATTCAAAGTACCGAGCCGGTGACTAAAAAACAGATGCAGTTCCTCACAAAGCTGCCGAAGGACTTCCCGGATGCAAAGGAATTGTTCGAATACAGCGACTACCTACAGACGCCCAACCGGGGTACGGCGTCTGCCTTTATCGCCGCTGCGCTGGACACGCATCTGCATGAATTGGAATCCGAGAGCGGCTATATGGCCTACATCGCCAACCGGCCCCGGGTGGAAAAGCACGGCGGTCACGGGCTATTCAGTGCGGCGGATGTTACGGATCTCAAGGCGGCAAAGAATGAACTGGAGACTCACGCCGGAAAAGTGTGGACCTTCATTTTCTCCCTGCGGCGTGAGGATGCGGAGCGCCTGGGATACAGCAAAGCAGCCGCATGGCAGAATTTATTGAAGCAGGAGAGCCACTCCATTGCGGAGGCCATGCGTATTCCACCGGAGAAGTTTCGTTGGTATGCGGCATATCACGACGAGGGACACCATCCGCACATACACATGATGGCGTGGTCGGACGATCCCAAGGTGGGGTTTCTAACGCAAAAGGGGATCGCATCGATTCGGTCCAAGATGACGAACGAAATTTTTCGGGATGAGATGACGGAGCTTTACATTCGGAAGGATGCCGCCTACAAGGAGAGTATACAAACCGCCAAGGCATTGTTACTGGAGCGCATTCGGGCGTTGGAAACCGGTGCCGCCGATGACCCCGGGCTTGTGAAAGAGCTGCAAGAACTCTCCCAAGCACTGGCGCAGGTTGGCGGCAAACATGTCTATTCCTATCTGCCAAAATCGGTCAAGGCACAGGTGGATGCCATTGTAGAGCGGCTGGCGCAGCTCCCGGAGGTGGCGGCTTGCTACGACCAATGGTGGCAGCTGAAGGACGAGATTGCGGGCTACTACGGGCGGAACACACCGCCTCGCCAGCCGCTGACGCAGCGGAAGGAGTTTCGTTCTCTTAAAAACTGGATCATCCGAGAGGCAGAAAACACTTCGTTTTCTATGTCTGCTGACAGTGTGGAGCCGGGGGAAAAGCAATCGACAGAGAAAACGCCACCCATCCGTGGCTCTGTTGATGTGCAGTCAGTGGGAGAAACTGTGTCTGCAAGGCATATTCCGGCAAATGTGGTCATGCGGCTGCTGCATCATATGGGGCAGATATTTAGGACGAGTACGCCGGTCATCCCACCTGCGCTGCGAATCGACTCCAAGCGCCGCAGACGGCTGCAGGAGAAGCGCATGGCCTTGGGACGCAAGCGAGATGACCACGAAGATGAGCGGCTTCACCATGTCAACGACAACACCATGTAACAGGAGGTATAATGCATGGGAAAATTTGTATATTTCACATCCGCAGAGAAACGGCAGGCCAACGAGGTTGACCTGCCATCTTTTTTGCGTGACCGGGGCGAAAAGCTCCTCAAAGCCGGACGGGAGTACCGGCTGGCCAGCGACCACAGCATCACTGTACGCGCCAACAGGTGGTATGATCATGCTGCGCGGAGGGGCGGACACGCCATCAGCTTCGTGCGGCAGTTCTATGACAAGACCTTCCCGGAAGCTGTGTCCATACTGCTGGGCCGAGACGGACAGGGCATCATTCCCATTGCAAAGCAGGAGCCGGAGCCGCAGGAGCCAAAGCCCTTTACCCTGCCGAAGCCTTACCTGACTATGCGCAGGATGTATGCCTATCTCACCAAGCACAGGTGCATCGACCGGGATGTGGTCACGGCGTTCGTGCAGGAGAAGCTGCTCTATGAGGACGACCCACACCACAACTGCGTGTTTGTCGGGCTGGATGAAAACGAAGAAGCCCGGCACGCACATCTGCGCAGTACCGGCTCCCAAGGCAAAGTATTCCGCATCAATGTGGAGAGCAGCGACATAAAACACAGCTTCCACAAAAACGGGACGGACCGTGCCCTCTATGTCTTTGAAGCACCCATTGATCTACTGTCTCACATTACCCTCTACCCGGCAGGCTGGCTGGAGCACAGCTATGTGGCCTGCTGCGGCACCTCCATCCAGCCCGTACTGGAGCGCCTGCGGCAGAACCCGAAGCTGGACACGGTGTACCTGTGCCTCGATAACGATGAAGCGGGCGAGGATGCCTGCGACGGCATGATGGATACCCTGGAGGATATGGGCTACGATGTGGAGCGCCTGCGCCCGGAGGGGAAGGACTGGAACGATGACCTGCGGGCGAAGCGGGGTGGCCATGGGTAATCTATGGATCCTCCTTGCAGCGGGCGGCATCATGGCGGCGGTCATAGGCTGCCTGACGCTGCTGAATAGCCGCTACACCCTCAACAACATCAAATCCAAAACCGTAGGCGACGGCCAGCATGGCACGGCCCGCTGGGCCACCGACGCAGAGATCCGCAAGACCTATGCCCTCGTGCCGTTTCAAGTTGCGAACTGGCGCAATGGGCTGCGCCGCCCGGAAGTGCAGGGACTGGTGCTGGGCAGCATCAGCCATAAGCATGGTATCACTGCACTGGTGGACAAGGACGATGTGCATTGTCTTATGATCGGCGCATCCGGCGTGGGCAAAACGGCCTACTTTCTATATCCAAATTTGGAATACGCCTGTGCCAGCGGCATGAGCTTTCTGGCATTGGATACCAAGGGTGACTTGGCTCGCAACTACGGTGCCATTGCGGAGAAATACTACGGCTACCATGTATCCGTGGTGGATCTGCGAAACCCTACCCGCTCGGATGGCTACAATCTCATGACGCTCATCAACCACTACATGGATGCGGCGCAGGCCACCGGCAGCCTTGCCGCCCGTGCCAAGGCGGAGAAGTACGCCAAGATCCTGGCCAAGACCATCGTGTCACCGAATGGGGATGCAGACTACGGCCAGAACGCCTATTTCTACGATGCCGCAGAGGGGCTATTGACTTCCGTTGTGCTCTTGCTGGCAGAATTTCTGCCGCCGGAAAGGAAACAGGAGCGGCGGCACATCGTGTCCGTGTTCAAGCTGGTGCAGGAACTGCTGGCCCCCTCGGGGGTACGGGGCAAAAACTGGTTTACCATCCTCATGGAAAAGCTGCCCCCGGAGCACAAGGCGCGGTGGTTTGCCGGGGCGGCGCTGAACACATCCGACCAGGCCATGGCCTCGGTCATGAGCACGGTACTATCTCGCCTCAACGCCTTTCTGGACTCCGAGCTGGAGCAGGTGCTGTGTTTTGACAGCACCATGAACGCCGAGCGGTTTGCGGCGGAAAAATCCGCTATCTTCCTAATTTTGCCGGAGGAGGATCAGACTAAAAATTTCATGGCAGGCTTGATGATCCAGACGCTGGCACGGGAGCTGTTCGCCGTGGCGGATGAAAACGGCGGGCGGCTGCCGGGTCGTGTTGTGTTCTTCTGCGATGAGCTGGGGACCATGCCCGCCTTTGACATCCTGCCGCTGTTCAGCGCAGGGCGCTCCCGTGGGCTGACGATGGTACCTATCATCCAGGCGCTGGCGCAGCTGGAGAAAAACTATGGGCGAGAGGGGGCAGAGATATTGACCGATAACTGCCAGGATACCATCTTCGGTGGCTTCGCCCCCAACAGCCAGACGGCGGAGCAGCTCTCCAAGGCGCTGGGCAGCCGCACGGTATTGTCCGGCTCGATTAGCAGGAGTAAGAATGATCCCAGCCAAAGCCTGCAGATGATGGAGCGGCCCCTCATGACGCCGGACGAACTGAAATCCATCCCCAAAGGCAGCTTTGTGGTCATGAAAACGGGGACGCACCCCATGCGGACAAAGCTGCGCCTGTTTCTCGACTGGGGCATTACCTTCGGTGCGCCATATATTACCCCGGAGCATGCCTCTCGACCTGTAACCTACGCCAGTCGACAGGAGCTGTTTCTCCGCATCGACCGGGCCTACGGGAAGAAGGACACCCAACCTACGCAGGTGCAGCAAGCACCTGTTGCCGAGCGGAGAAGCCCCTATTCAGCAATGGGTCTTTACAATGAGGACGCAAGGACATGAGTTACTTTGGAAGCATCTATGCGGATCAGGAACTATCCCATCGGGCCAAGACGGTCTATATGTACCTCAAGGACCGCTCCAACGCCGACGGCACCTGCTGGCCCAGCGTCCGCAGGATCGCAGAGGACTTGAAGCTGTCCCGCCGCACTGTGCAGCGGGCATTAAGTGACTTGGAACATCATGGTTTTCTGGAACGCACCCACCGCCGTCGTCCCAATGGCAGCCTGACCAGCAGCCTGTATCGCATCAAATGAACGCAGACAGAGCGCACCTCCCACCAAGGGAAAGGTGCGCTCTCGAGTTGTCACGAGGGTAGCGTCACCATGGCGCATCCAGAAGGACTCACTCTATCGGAGGGTATTAAGACAGAGAAAGAACAAACAATAGCTCCTATGATCAGAATCTTCCGCCCTGGAGAAGCATGATGAGCACCCCGAAAAGCACAAATGCAAGTATCGGGAAAAGAGCTCGGAGGGTATTGCCTATCCTCACTTTTCTCTCGTATGCCGCATCCTCGGCGGACATGCCGTCTTTCGCTTCCTTCTCGTCGGAACGATACTTTAGCCTTTATTAGCTACTGTAATTTGTAACTGTCATCCAGTACCAGTTACTGACTCCTGAGCAATGTGTCAATCTCAGCAATACGATTCTTCACCTTGCTCAGCTCCCGGTGCCTGGCGGCAAGCTGCTTCTTGTCTTCTACATCGTGTGATGATATAATTAACGACATATAATGACATCATTATTGTAGGAGGGTATTTCGTTGATTATCTACTTACAGATGATAGAAAGCGACGAAGATAAATCCAAGTTTGAACAGCTTTACATAATGTACAAGGGCTTGATGTTCCATGTTGCCATGAAAATTCTGAAGAATGAATTTGATGCCGAGGATGCAGTACATCAGGCGTTTCTATCCCTTATTGAGAATCTGAAAAAAATATCGGATGTCAAATGTCCAAAAACCAGAGCTTATATCGTTATTATTACAGAACGGAAAGCAATAGATATCATTCGCAGCCGATCAAAACTGGTAGATATGGAATTTTGGGAGAGTACCTATGGCATCGAAATCCCATTGCCTGGTGATCATGGTTTGGCCGATGCTATGGCACGATTACCGGCTGCCTATCGTGATATCCTATTGCTGCGCTATTATAATGGATACTCTGTACGAGAAATATCATCTATGCTGCATATAAAAAAGGATACCGCACAAAAGCAGCTTTGGAGAGCCAAGGCCGCTTTGCAAAAACATTTGAAAGGAGATGCGTAAAATGTCAAACATTGCATGGTCAGAACAGGAACTGGCCAACGCGGCAAAGCGTGTAGCAGAGTCCATGCTTACTTCATTCCCGTCTCCCAGTGAATGCGAACATGTATTTTCCGATGATTTTGAACATAGCATGGAGATATTACGAAAAAAAAGCAAGCGTAGGGTTGTTGCGCATAAAATATGGCAGCGGGCTGCGGTAATATTAATTGTGACGATTCTGTCTGTCAGCACATGGCTGACAGTTGATATACAGGCAAGAGAGCGCGCCTTCCAATGGATAAAAGAAATCTACGAGAGCATAACGATCTATCTTTTCAATAGCGAAGATAATGAAATAGATCACATCTGTTATGAGCCGTCGTGGATACCGGACGGATTTTCGCTGGTAGATAACTATCAAGATAGCGATTATTGTCTTCGCGTATATGCCAACGATACCGGAGAAAAAATGTTTTCTGTTGAATATACCTTGATGCAGCATACCAGCATGAGCACAACAGCACAGGAGTATAGCGAAGTAGTAAAAGTCGATATTAACGGACTTCCAGCAGATTTATACATCGGCAACGAAGTTTCGCCAGAAAAAGCTTTAATATGGGTGGACGAAGCGAATCAGATTGTGTTTAATATACAGGGAAATATCAGCAACGAGGACATAGTGCACATAGCGCAATCCCTTATTTTGTCGATTCCTACAAAATAATAAAATCATGTAATTATGGTGTCCAAAAAGCACCCCCTTTCTCCGTTCTAATGCTTAGAAGAATAGAGAAAGGGGGTGTATTTATGAAAAAAAAGACGCTTTCTCTCATCCTTGCATTGATCCTGTTGTTATCCTGCTCCGCGACAGCGCAAGCTACATCCGTACAAGCAGCTACGCCGTCGGCTTCAATCACCATCAATGGAACAACAGCTACATGCAGGGTGTCTATCGCCAAGCCTGGAAAAACCATCCATGCAACACTTCAATTATGGCAAGGCCGTACGATGATCGACTCCTGGAGCGGTAGCGGGACATCGTATCTGCTTGTCACAGGCTCTCATGAGGTAACAAAAGGGAAAACATATACAGTAAAAGTAGTATGCACAGTTGATGGGCAAAGCTTTTATGTGAATCCCGCTACTGCAACAGCATAATAGGTAACTTGTAATATAGATGAATATTCTATATTACAGTCCATGTATACAGCGGTTGACAGAATGAGGGTAATTCCAATGATTTAATCATATTAATCACATAGGAAACCAAAACATGTACAAAGAAAGGAATCAAAAATGAAGAAGATTTTTACCTTGCTCATGGCGTTTCTCGTATGCGCAGTATTAGTTGTTCCTGCGTTTGCCTCTACAGCTGACACAACAATCACCGGGTTTAGTGTAAATGTGTATTCCTATCGCCGTCTTACACCCAGGACAAAAGATGATACTTCCGCTGTGTATTTTTATTACCGTGACGGAAAGCGTGATCACATCAGAGCAAGGGCTCTTGGCGGATCCGCACAAAACGGATCAATGAACAACTGTACTGTATCTGGCGGAACTCGTGTGAATTATGTGACATGTCACAACGGGAACAAGTACAGTATTCATTCCTTCATTAATGAGGACGGCTATCGCTGGGCGACTCTCTCCTTCTCGTGCCCCAATCTTTTTGGTGAAACTTTGTCCGGTGAATGGAGCCCTGATAGTGCGAACTCATATAAGGATGCAACACCCTGACAGTAAATCAAATACAAAGCATTCAAAACAAGCCGAGATGGAGCAGTAAACATTAGCGGAGGAATAACATAATGGGGAACTGTATTAGAACCGAAATGTGGAAAGCATTTCACAACAAAATGATGCGCAGTGCATTGCTGATCGGTTTTATTCTTGTCATAGCTGATTTGGTTCAAACTGCAATTACCGTCAGTGACTTAGGCGCATCCTATGCACATTCCCCGGGCGGATATGATGGGTGCAGCTTATTTGTCAATTGGATCGGCGTCAACGGAGTCACCGTCGGGGCTGTAGTCTTCTATGCCGTTTGGCCATTCTTGGCTGCTATGCCTTATGGGTGGTCATTGTATGAGGACAACAGGTCTCATATGACAAATAATATTCTTACCAGAGTTCCGTATTCTCAATACCTAACAGCCAAAATGGCGGCTGTATTTGTTAGTGGCGGCATTGCTATTGCATTGCCGGTAACTGCGGATCTGTTTGCATCTGCGATGATATGTCCCGCCTGTATTCCTCGGGTCACGCTGCCTATTACAGGATTCTGTTCGGGTACAGCTTTTTTGGCGAAGCTATACTATACTCACCCTTGGCTGCATGCAATCATCTGGTGTGTTATTGAGTTTTTCTGGGGCGGCGTTGCTGCCAGTTTGTGCATTATCGTCGGACATAAGGTAAAACATCGATTCTTTGTGATAGCAACTCCACTTCTGCTGTTCCTATTACTTGATTTCATTACCCCCATGCTTGCCGACGCAATGAACTGGTATATAGAGCTCTCGCCTTTAAGGCTGTGCAATTTGGCAAGTACAAATCCAAGCCCCACATGGATCGTACTTGTGGAACTTATTCTCTTGACATTCGTATCTGTTCTTGCGGGGATATATAGGAAATACAGACATGAGGTTTTATAGGCTGTTGCGCTATGATCTGCGGCAGGGATTGCAAAGGAGAAACTATCTGATTGCCACTCTCCTCTTTTCCATGCGCTTATTCGCAGTATATCGCTCTGTGCAATTCTATTGCCATGTGGAATCCATTTCAAGCCGGGGTTCAATTGGCGACTATATGCTGTGTCTATTTCGTGGCATGGCAATCATACAACACGGCTCTATGGAAGAAAAGGTGTCGATCCCCATCGAATGGCTGATTGTGTGCGGCTTTTGCCTGTATATAACAGCAGCATATCCTGCGCAAGGTATCAGTGTACAAGGTCAGCAAGTTTTCCTACGCACATCGCGTGTGAAATGGTGGCTGTCTAAGTGTATATGGTGCATAGCAAGCTGTACTTTATACTTTGCCTGTGAAATGATTGCCATAATAGGCACAGCGATTCTAACACCCGTTACCTTCGGCCTGAACAACACGCCCGAAATCACCGCATTCTTGTTTTCGGAGGTCTTGTGTGGAGAGACAATTTCACTCACGCCGGCAAGCGTTATCCTATATGCTCTGATACTTCCGTTTGTGACTCTTACGGCCGTATGTATGCTGCAAACACTCTTAAACCTTGTCGTCCGTCCGGCCATTAGCTTTCTAATATGCTTTGTCACATATATTGCTGCCGCATATTTCCCTATTGAATGGTTGGTCGGCAACGGAGCGATGGTGATGCGATACCAGCTTTTTGATGCAAATGGATTGAGTTATCGTAAAGAACTGGTGTTTACACTGCTACTGATGCTCTTATCAATAGGCGCAGGATATTTACTGATACAAAGAAAAGACCTCATATCTCTTGAAAAATAGGACGGTGATACGATGAATGTTGTGGTGGATCATGTCACAAAAACCATTCACGGAGCGGTCGTGCTGCAAGACATCAGTTTGAATTTTGAAAGCGGAAAAGTCTACGGATTGCAAGGGGAAAATGGATCGGGTAAAACGATGCTTTTACGTCTGATGTGTGGGTTGATCTATGCAACAGAGGGCAGTGTTTCAGTAAATCATCGCCGCCTGGGGAAGGATTTGGATTTCCCTGAATCTGTGGGAGTGATGATCGAGAGTCCCGCATTTATTGACGAGTATACTGGGCAAAAAAATCTGGAGCTGCTTGCCGGTCTAAAACAGCTGATTTCGGCTTCCGACATCCATAACACCCTGCAGGCGGTTGGCCTGGACCCGAATGATAAACGGACTTTCAAAAAATATTCATTAGGCATGAAGCAACGCCTGGGTATTGCTGCGGCCTTGATGGAAAAGCCCGATCTGCTGATTTTGGATGAACCAACAAATGCACTGGATGAGCAGGGCGTTGCTATGATCGCACAGTTGATCCGTAAAGAATGTCAGTGCGGTGCATTAGTGGTCGTTGCGTGTCATGATGCTGACTTTGTGCAGAGTGTATCGGATGTTGTTATTCAAATACAAGCGGGAAGGGTAACATCGGTGATAGGCAAATGAAAGGCAAAAAGAAATTCTGGCTGATTTTCTCCGTTGCGGCAGTAGTGCTCTTTGTTTGGATAATCCGCTATAAAGCAATTAATCAGGATTATCGTCAACGATGGTCTGCCAATACAGAGAAGACATACTCCGTTGGAGAAATCGTTCCTATTGCGCCGGATTTTGTAGGGTATAATTTGGCGGCTGAAGGCTATATGCTTCAGGTCAACCGTTTTGAAATTGTAGATTATCGTGCCTATACTTCCGCCTTGCAGTATGACGGAACCGATCGAAGTCGAATTCCCGATAAGATTGCGTTGGTTAGCGTTACTGTTTCTCAGCAGAATAGTTCCGCAGAAGGATTCCCTTTAACGGAACTATCATTATACACCACGGATATGCTCATGAATATGGATTGGGATCTCTTGGGCGTGGTTAATCCTATATTGGACGGTGCTACCGGAATTCGGTTACAGGATGGCGCCTCATGTGATATTTTGCTGCCATTTGATCTGTATAGATATCGATTCACGTCCTCTGAATGGGATGGTTTAGAGCAAAGCAGTATCTGGCTGCAAGTGACAAATTATCCTACCAGAAAAATCATTCAAGTGAATATAGGTGAGGAGTAACTGTAGTTCCGGATTTTCGTATTACTAAATAGCTGCTGCCATCCCTTATCTGTGCATTAGTAGAACATACACCATCCCGCAAGGGTAGTGTATGTTCTACTTTTACAATATTGACAATTTTGGCTGCTGTTTTACAGACTGAGTCATAACGGATTCTTCCGGGACTCTCGTGAGGATAAGGTACAATAAGGGACCTGTTGACAAAAGCAAAAATTCTGCTGGAACCCACAGTGGTTCCAGCAGAACAGTAAATTTGGGGATAGCGAAAGATGGCATTTACCATCCTCTTGAGGTTTAGGGCCATGGCGGCAAGGAGGCATTCTTCCGTAGCTGCAAGAATGCCCCTTTTTCGAATCCTTGAAATACAGTGTTCCCGCTTCAAGACGGAGAAGCTGCCCTCGGCCCAGATTTTACGAAGCCGCATCATGGTCAGGTATTCTGGAGTTCCCACGCGCTGATGCCCTCTGAAAAATGCCGGATAGCAACTGCTGGCCAGCACTCTGCGCCGAATTCCAGCCTTGTCAAAACAGCTCGGCCGTTTTGGACAGCGCATACAGGCATCGCCCTCGACCTGGTAGCAACGCAGATATTTGCCCGTCGATTTGCTGCAATTTAGCCTGTGGTATGTAAGAGGAACTCCTTCCGGACAGATGAATGCGTCGAGCTGTGGATCGTAGGAGAATCCATATTTCTCAGGTGGATTGGAGAACTGAATTGCGGGGATATATCCGGTAATGCCCAGAAGCTCCAGCCCTCGGTGAACAGCGCCCGTCTCATATCCGCGATCCAGAGCAAGCCGGCTCATTGGTAGGCGTCTGTACATTGATATAAAATATGATGGAAAAAAGAAAAAAATTGCAAGCAAAAATTGTTTCGGCCTCTAATGATAAGTTTGTGATTAGAATTGGGGATATTAGTAAAACTCCAAAAGTTGGGGATAGCTTAGTTGTTACAATTCCGTCGAGAGCGAAGGTTGAAATGGTAAGAAAAACAAATAGCTTATCTGGCGTTAGGATTACTGATACAATTGCACGGGGAAAAGTGATTGGAGTCAATGAGGGAGTTGTTACAGTAAAACCGATGGTTTCGAGGACTAATGTGGCTAAATTGCAGAGTCTTGCATCAACAAACACGATGGTCGGAGTGAACGCTATTGAAAATAAAATGAAGACATTCGGATAAAATGTATTAAACATCCCGGTCACTGCGTAATCCAGTGACCGGGATGCCTTTTGGCCGCAAAAGAGGACCCCCCGCTTTGCCGGGGGATATAAAGCCTATGGCATGGAAAAGAGCACTCTATCGGAGGATATTAAGACAGAGAAAAGAACAAGCAACATGTCTTATAAAAAATCGGTGATGCCAACAAGGAAGGATATGGTCTATGCAATATCTGGAGGAAAACTCGGTAAATTTCTTTCAGCCTGAACATAAAATCCTTTTTGCGTATAAATCTTGACAACGCCACCAGTTTGGGCCGAAAAAACTGCTATGCGTGAGTGTCCCGAAAGTCGTGAGAAACGGCCTCTTAAGATGGCGGCCCTTTATAAGCGCCTGACTTTTGAGCTTATATTTAACCTTGCAATTACACGATCTTTTCTGCGGGCAACATTCAATGTAATTCACATGGTTCCTGTGATTAGGATATTGCGTTTTGGATGAGCATGAGGATAAATCCGAAAAGCAGGAATATGAGTATCGGCGCAAGGGTTCGGAGGATATTGCGTACCCCCATAACTATATCGCAGGCGGAGGGCGCGGGGGCTTTGGGGGGCGCAGTGCGTTTCTCTTCCGGCGGTGCGTAGTCTGAAATCTCGCTTCGATGCAGTCCCCGCAGAAGCCTCCGCAGAAGGCCGAGGATGCCCGACATGAAAAATCCAGGCACGGCAAGAATCGTTCCTATGATCACCAGGGCAAGATCATTGCCACTCGGCGCCAGAAAGCCGGTGGAGTTTTCCGGGGCGCTCGGATCGTATTTGATGCGGATGGACCTGCCCACCTCGATAGAGTTTGCCAGGGGGCCATATTTACCTGTATAATGCGTTCCATCCACTTCATATTCGTAGGTCATCGAATAGTTGATGCCACCCCTGCCAACTTTGCTTCTGTTCAACTCGGAAATATCCGTAATGTATGCGCTGCCGAATACCCAATCCGTCTGCTTGTATGATTGAATATAAGTATTGGCCCCCATATAAAACATAAAGATGCCGATAAGCAGCGTCGCAACGCCCCAGCCCTGTATTACAGACCGAAAAACTGAGTCCTTCCGCATCAGTTCTTTCACGGCCTGAACAGCCGATTCATGCTTCATCTTCTTTTGCCCTCTTGATCCTGGCGACCAGTTCGTCGATTTCCCCTTCGTACAACGATTTGTTATAAGGAACCCTGTGTGTTTGGTTTTCGCAGTCGGTGAATTTCATGTAGTAACCGTAACGCGTTGCGCTTCTGCGCATGTTCCGCTGTGACTCGACCAGACAGCAGTCCAGAATGTCGCTGTAGCGGTAGTACCGCCCATTTAAGGGATTGGTGCGGCAATAAAAGCCGTCCTTTTGAATCTTTAGCATATAAAACAGTCCGTGAGAAAAAGCCCGCACAATTGAAAACAGCAAAATGGCGACCGGAATCATGCGGAAAATCAGCGGCATGGTGGTCCATCCAAAAAGCATCAAGTAAAGTATGGGAAAACCAAAAATCACAAGGATTATGATAACCACACTCTCCGTCTTCCCGGTAATGACGATCTCGCGGTCGAAGTCGTCATCCCCACGTCTGCTTCCCACGGCCTCAACCCGTTCAATCATATAATCCACCGCATCAAGGTGGGGGTCAAGTACGAGAAATCTCGACCGCTTTCCCTCTATCGTTTCAAAGTTGCAGTAGGTTGCTTCCTGTGTGTCCGTCTCTCTGCCGGAGCTGAGCCACATGCTGCGAATCTCGCTGTAGCGGTAGTACCGCCCGTTGCCGGGTTTGGTCCGAAAATAAAAGCCGTCTTTATCCACAAGCAACTTGAAAGACATTGCACCGTATGCGGACAGAACGCAGATGATAGCAAAAAAGGCTGTTAGGCCGCCGAGTCCAACAAAGGCACCATCGTGTGCAGTGTAAAGCCAGAATGTGAATCCTCCGGAGACCGCCGTCGTGATTGCAATCACCATAGGTCCAAACCAGTTACCGGTGATTTTATACTTCCAGTTTCTTTCTTTCATCTTATTCTCCATATTGAATCCATAGCGATTTGTTATATCACAGGGAAGTGGCTAATGCCACTTCCCTGTGATTGATTCAAATAATAGAAAACTGTTTCGAGTATGTTGCCTTAAACCCAGTTTTATCTATAACGCAGACAACAATGGTATAGTTTCCTGTCTCTGTTGGCGACCACTCAAGATAGTCGAATGTTGAATCGCTTAGATTATAGTACAGAGTATCACCTTTGTAAATAGCATACTCCCATACATACGGCTGGTAACCACCCTCCGCCTTAGCTGAGAAAACCAATGCCGTCTCTGGCTCCATGTCTCCAATTACTTCAACATTAGAATTCATAGTTCTGCAGTAGTAAATTTTCCGTTTCTTATTCGCTCCACCAGCCCGCAGCTTCCAGAAACGCAAGCACATCGGCCTTATCCTCCTGCGTAGTATACACATAAAGCATCATCCTGCCGCTACGGATCTTTGCTGCGAAATTCGTGGGGCTGTCCACGGCATAGATCTGACGAGCAGCGGTATTGCTCTCCGTCACCTCACCGGTGATTGGGAGGGTCGCAGCAGCATAGATGCGGCGGCAGCCGTCTGCGGAATCCAGCCTACAGAAGTCTAACCGCAAGGAGTCCTCATGCACGGAAACAGAGCGGATCAACATGGACCCGACGCCCCATCTCTGGCGAACGTCCTCCGTGGAGTCCACAGCGGTGTAGCCGGTCGCCACTGCGGCATTGCGGAACTCATCCAAGTCCGCAGCTCCCGACGTAAGGAAAAATTTCACGAAAAGGATAACGGCAACGAACGCAAGAAGCCAAGCCGCAAGTCGGGGAACCCACTGCTTTGCCGGGATCTTTGCAATGGCCGTTGAATCAAACCCTATATCTGTCTTCGGGACCGATTCCTTCGGCTCCTCAGTGTGCTTCTTTCGCAGGAGATTGCGAAACAGCTCCACCCCCCCAGAGAGGAAAAAGCCCACCACTGCGATGGCCGTTCCCAAAATCAAAAGGACCACCAGATCATGGGTATTGGGCGAGAGGATCGCCGTATTCTCCTCCGGCATCTCCGGGTTATATTTCACGGTAATGGCAGTGCCGATCAGGTGGGGCGATGACATACGCC
>OLRE01000136.1_pt1 | contig 88846 bp, 69 predicted proteins | sample 1672461 | NCBI WGS metagenome assembly OLRE01 (sample SAMEA3136688, study PRJEB25190) | human gut metagenome | biome: human gut; feature: human-associated habitat; material: faeces | place: Austria | collected 2013
ACCTCACTTTCTGTGGGTATTATTGGCATTTACACGGTTCGGTATTCAGACTCAAATACAAAAACAGAAATCCTAACCGAACCGACCGCAGTCCGTTCAGTAATGAGGAAATCGAGGCACTCTGGGTGCAGCGGAACAATCTCTACGTCCAAATCGTACTTATGTTGATATACAGCGGAGTTCGTGTATCGGAACTGCTTGACCTCAAACGTGAGAACGTCCATATTGATGAGCATTACTTCAATGTCGTTGAGAGCAAGACTGAAAACGGAATACGCATAGTTCCCATAGTGGACAAGACCTACTCATTTTTCAGGAAGTGGCATGACGATGGCTGTGAGTATCTGCTGCACACTCCAGAGGGCACCCATTTTGACTATCGGAACTACTATGATTCCTACTGGACGCCTGTCATGGAACTCATAGGCTGCTCTCACAAGCCGCACGATACTCGCCACACCTGCATTTCCATGCTTACTGAAAAGGAAGTATCTCCCACGATGATAAAGAAAATCGTCGGGCACTCCGGTGCTATGTCGCTGACGGAGAGGGTTTATACTCATGTTAATGTGCAGGAGCTGCTGAGGGCTATAAACAAAATATAGAAACAAAAATAACCGCTGAATTCCAAAACAGCGGTTATTTTACTGATATAAAACGCATTGGCTGACAATGCTGTGGCAGCCACACTCCTAGAAATTACTGCCGTGTTTTTGCTTATAGATTTTATGAGTGTTTTTACAGTCACTTTGGTATGTAATATTTTCTTCATACTATCTCCTCCTCTTTTGTTTTCAGTAATATCTTCTAATATCGTTGATATAAAAGATATTACTAACATCGCAACTAGGAGGTTAACTGTCGGCATTGAAAGTCCTTGCATTGCAAGCCAATGCGTTTTATTACATGATGTATAAGGCACTCATCTTTCGATAAGTGCCTTATACTTTGTTAGTTGCTCGTTAGTTATGTGTTAGTTACGGCTGTGACTTTACTGTGTTTCAAGCAGTCCCACAGCGCCACAAACCGCATAAACAAGCGCTTTGTAAGCTCCCATAAGGGATAAAGATTATCTCTTGGAGAAGTTCAAAGGGCTTGGTTGCGCGGGTTGTTGGGGGCGGTGTTAGTTACCTGTTAGGTTCTGTGGGTTGTGATTACATATCAAGGCTGTTTTCGTTCAGCAGGAAATCATATACGCCGATGACAAGTATACCGTCCTCGGTGTAGTTCGGCGCAGGTGCGTCCTTTACAACGATAACCTTCTTGAAAGAATCATCTATCCGCAGCAGCGAGTTTGACTCCTGTTTCATTTTTTCGCTGTCGGGGATTGCAAAAGCGGATTGGACGTAATAACGCTTAGAGCCCTTGTTGCAGACAAAATCCACCTCAAGCTGCTTACGGACACAGTTGCCGCTTTTGTCTGCCTGACTTACGGTAACTATTCCCACATCAACGTTATATCCTCTTCCAACCAACTCGTTGTAGATGATATTCTCCATGGTGTGAGTTTCCTCAATCTGACGGAAGTTAATTCGGGCGTTGCGAAGTCCTATATCGCTGAAATAATACTTCTGCGGAGTGTCGATATACTTTCTGCCCTTTATATCATAGCGGGTGGCACGGCTTACGATAAAAGCGTCACAGAGATAGTCAAGATAGCTTTTTATTGTGTTCTGACTGATGGTCTTGTTCTTCTTGCTTTTGAAGGTATCGGCGAGCTTTTTCGGGTTGGTGAGTGAGCCTATTCCCGAAGAAAGAATATCGATAAGTTCCTCAAATTCAGCCTTGTTTTTAATGCTGTGTCTGCCTACAATATCGTTGATATAGGTTTCCTGAAACAGGTTTTTGAGCAGTTCAATCTTCTGTTCAGAAGTTGGCAGCAGCACGACAGGCGGCAGACCTCCGTACAGTACATACTCATTCCAGCCGTCGTATTTGTTACCGTTGTACACAGACATAAACTCCGCAAAGGAAAGCGGCTGAATATGCAGCTCATCGCCGCGTCCACGGAACTCCGTAATAATATCCCTTGACAGGAAACGGGCGTTGCTGCCCGTTACATAGACATCGACGTTGTCGATACGCATAAGTCCGTTCAGAACAGACTCAAACTCGCCAAGAAGCTGCACCTCGTCAAGCAGAATGTAGTACATTTTGTCATCGACAAGCTGCTCCTTGATATAGGGGTAAAGCACCTCCGGGTCACGGAATTTCTTGTTTTCAAAGCTGTCGAAGGCGATTTCAATGATGTGGCTCTTGTTCGTGCCGCTTTCGAGCAGGTGTTTCTTAAAAAGCGAAAACAGCAGATAGGACTTTCCGCAGCGACGTATTCCCGTCACAACCTTTATCAGACCGTTGTGCTTTTTTGCTATCAGTTTGTTGAGGTAATAATCTCGCTTTATTTCCATTGTAAACGCTCCTATTGAATTTTTTTGCATATGTTGCTATAAATTTTCAGCCGATGATTATATTATACCCGTTTTTTGCGGATTAGTCAATATGGGTGTTGAAAATATTGTGGGGAATATGCAAAAATGTTCAATGGAACTCCAGAGAAAATAGCTGTGGATATACTTTATCTCCCCTCCAAAAATCCCCCAACAAACGCCTGCGGATAAGCAAACTTCTTCTCGCCCAGCGCAAACTTAACTGTAAGATACTTCCCGTCAAACTTGGTGACAGTACCCTCCTTGAACACCTTGTGATACACCGTCATACCGACAGTAACCTCCGGGGCGGTGATTTCGGGTTTTGGCTGAACCGACGCTGGCTTGGGCGGCTCGGGGGATTTTATGCCGAATTGCTCCGTTACCGATTTCGGCTTTACGGGAGCGGAAATCGGCTTAAGCTCGGGCTTTGCAGGCTGTTCGGGGACATCGGGTATATCGGACTTCACGATACCCGACACAAGGCTCGCCTGCTGATTGTAGAACAGGCGGTTGTATTCCTCTTTGCGGATTGAGGTGTCCCAGCCGCCCACTTCGTCCTCGTTGTGGGCGTCAATGCCCGTGTAAACAAGGCTTGCGTCCTCGTAACGCTTGAACTGATAAATCGCTTGATTCATCAGATTTGAGTTGAACAGCCCCATTGTGCAGAGCGTTTCAAAATCCTTCACGTCAAGTCCCGTAACCTTTTTGAACAGCTGTGGCGAAATCTCCGTAATAACATCTTTCAGACACTTCTCACGCTCGTCCGTGAGGTACATGAAAATCGGAACTCGGGTCGCAAACTTGATGAGCTTTTCCTGTATTTCTTTGCGCAAAGATTTGCTTTTCTTTTCGTCCTCGGTGAGCTGCTTTTTCTCCTTTGGCGTGAGGTTTTCCTCGCCCTCTGCCTTGGCTTTCTTCACGCCCTCGGACTTGTTGATTATCGCTTCAATATCGGAATTAAGGCTGCGGAAACCCTCAATCTTCATAAGCGCCTCAAGCGCGTCCTTATTCTCGGTAAGGCGTTTGAGTGTTTCGTTATCCACGTTTACAAGCAGCGCAGACTCCCATCGCCGTGCAAGCAGCGTTGCCGAAGTACCCGCCATTGCAATATCCAGTACGTCCTGCGCGTTGATTGCTTTCATGCTCGAACCGTCATAAGCAAGCACGGGCAGGAAACTTATAAACTCCGACACTTTCTTTTCGGGGTCGGATTCGTCCACGTTCAGTCGGCAGGAGTAGTCGGAAATCTGCCGCAGCGCCCTGTCAAGAGCGAAATCGAACACATAACACTCCTGTTTCATTATCTCCGTTTCGCCGCGGTCGTTCTTCACCGTCCACGGGGACTGCACTCTGAATGCCGCCTGAAAATATGTTTCGGGGCTTTTCAGATTGCGCAGCATAAAAATCCCCGTCCACGGCTTTACGGTAACGCCGGTTGTCAGCTTGCCGCAGGACAGCGTAATTGTCTTGGTTTCAAGCGGATTGCCCATTGAATTTATGACAGGCTTAACTGCGTCAAGACCGATACCTGCCCTTGCACCCGAACAGTTGTTGATTTTATAATCGTGATAGAATGTGTTCTGCTTTTGCATAAGCAGATTATACATCGCATCACAGGAGGAAACATTCGGCAAAAACCACAGCGTATGCGACAATACGCTCATTAAACGCGCGTCGGAATAAGGCATAGGCGGACGCTCGTCCTTTACCATTTTCAGCTCGTCAATGCTTGAGGGCAGGTGCTGTCCACGTATCAGGTCAAGCCACTTCTGCACCTCGTTTTCATAGACGAAATGCGCGTCCTCTCCCTTGCCTTTTGCGGAAAAGAACAGGTTCAGATCGAACTCGTCAAACTCGCCATGTAACGCAACCTGCCGTATTTCCTCGGGGATTTTGTAGGTCATAAGTACCATTCGCGGCAGCGACAAATACGGGTTGTTTGCGCCCACCCACGCATATTTTTCACGTTGTTCGTCGGAGTAAGTCCAGTTGAAAATCTGCTCCTCAATGAATTCGCCGCTGTTAATCGCGCGGAACGGCGTTCCCGAAAGATAGAGATAGTAGTTTGTGGAAATGGGCAGGAATGTTTCGTTGTAGGCGTTGCCTGCCTCCTCGGTCTGGTATTTCTCTGCATCGAAATCCGCCTCGGCTTCTTCGTCGGGATTTTCAAACAGCTTTTTCGCATTCTCACGCCAGGCACCGAAATGGTATTCGTCGAAAATTACAATGTCCCACACCTCGGTGTGAATAAACTCGTTTTTCGCCTTGATACCGCCGTTTTCGTTCGTTCCGAGCAAATCCTGAAATGAACCGAAAACCACAATCGGCTTTGATTTGTCGGCAGTCTTGTACGCTCTGTCAAGGTCGATTTTGTTGTCCTTTGCGTCCTTGTTGGAGATGAACTGCCAGCCCTCGAAATCAACGTGGGACTGCAAATCCTCGTGCCACGCAGACTCAACAGCAGGCTTGAATGTCAGCACAAGCACACGGGAAAGGTTCATTTTCTTGCAGAGCTGATATGCCGCAAAGGTCTTTCCGAAACGCATTTTTGCGTTCCAGAGGAATTTCGGCGCACGGGTGGGGTCGTCCTTTTTTGCACTCTCGAAATACTCCATTGTCCGCATAACAGCACGGGTTTGTTCGGGGCGCATCTTGAAATTCTCGGTGCGCTGTGCGTTGAATTTCTCGCCGTTTTTCAGCTCGTTTACTGCGGCACGAACCTCGTTCACCGAGCAGAAAAACCACTCGTTTCTGTCCTCGCCTTCGTTGAGCTGCTTAATTCCGTTCTGTTTGAGGATAGTATGCACGTCGTGGTCGGTAAAGCAGGAGCCGTCGGGTCGCATAGCCGATTCGGTGTAGAGAATTTTGTACGGCACGGCGCTTGTGTGCAGCTGCTCTTTGATTCGGGCGTCAGCGTCACGGTCGGTAAAGCCGACTTTTATGTAGCCTTTGTGGGACGAAACGCCTTCAAGCTGGTAGGCGTAAATTGTGGGGTTGACCTGCGGCCGCTGCTTGAAAAAATCGTTATCGGGCATTGTTTTCACCGCCTAAATCCATTGGTTTTATCATTGATTCGATAAAGCTGATTTCCTCGTCCGTGAGGTTGTATTTTTGGTAGAGTTCCTCGTCTGTCCACGGTTTGGTGAAGTCTTGCAGGGGGACATAACAGAACTTGTCTTTTGTAATATTCATTGATGATAATGCCTGTAAAAGCAAAAACCTGCAAAACTTGGTTTTAATATATATTTCAAGATTTTGTGCTTCAACAATATTATCATAATCTCCTACACAAAGATAAGATTCTGTGCAAATCTCTTGAGGTTTTAAAAGTTCAATTTTAGCTAAAACCTTAACCTGTCCATTTTCGTCCGTTTCACCTATATGCCCCGATAAAGCCTTACCTATAATAACTTTGTATTTGTCAATAAGGTTTTGTCCTTGCAAGATTTTGTTTCTTTCAATATACCCTTTTCCTGCACTTGAAATCAAGGTTAAATCTCCGTTTTTTCGGGTGTCATTTCCACGAACAAAAGAATCAAGACCAAACGGTTTTCTTGATGTGATTATTGTTTCAAGTTTACTTTCACCAAATTTAAGAATTTTGTGAATAATCGAAACAGCAGAGTTATATCGTATAAAGTATTCAAATTCGCTAAGGTTTCTCATCTCGGTAATGCTGTTATTGCCGATTATATTTGTAAATTCGCAATCACTCTCATACTTTTTGTCGCGTAAAAAAATGCACACACCGCCGCTGATATTAAGACCAGGAAAACAATCTTTTGGATTTGGGTAATCAATTATGCGCTTAATACATTTATCGTGTAACATATCATATCTGAAATCATCAAGACCTTTTCCTCCGGCATACCATCTTGCCGGAATTATCATAAGAGTGTACGGTGTATTTAGCTTTTTCATCTGCTTTATAAATAAATTGTAGATAGGTTTTGCACTTGAACCATTTCCCCCGTCCGACAACTGATACGGCGGATTTGATATTATCACATCAAACTTCATATTGAAAATCTCCTCGGGATTTAGGTAATGTATAAACTCATAAGCGTGGGTTTCAAGCTCGTCACCCCTGCTGTACTGGCTCTCGGCTGCACCGCAGAAAACGCACTTGCCGTCACGCCATGTATGGTTTATACGCTTAAACCGAATATTTCCCTCGGCATTGTCGAACCTTACCACCGAATATTCGCTGTTCGGATATGCGCTGCAATAAAGGCTGCGGCGTGAAATCATACTTGTAAGCTCGGTTATAGCTATGCCGTAAAGCTGATGTTTGAAAATATGCTCCAACCGCTCGTTGAGGTCGGGTATCTGATGTTCAAGCCCTTTGATGAGCCGCTTGGCAATTTCACGCAAAAAAACCCCCGACTTGGTGGCGGGGTCAAGGAATTTTGCGTCGGGATTGGAAAACAATTCCTGCGGCAGCATATCGAGCATCTGATTTGCAACAGCCGGCGGCGTGAAAACCTCATCGTTCGACAAATTCGCCAGACAGGACAGCACGTCCGGATTATAAACCTTTTCAAAAATACCGTCAGCCATTTTCCCATAACCTCCTGTAATTGCACACATATCGGTTAATCAGCGTTCCCTCGCTGTCATTGTCGGAGAGGGTCGCCTGCGTATCCTCGTTCATCAGCTCCGCAAAGGTGAAATCCTGCCGCTGCATATTCCCGCCCATTATAAATGCCCATTCCGAAAACACAATAGGCTCGGCGGTGTCCTTTCCCTCGTCATCAACACGCATAAGAGTAAGAGCGTTGCCGCATACTATGTTTTTGGAGAGAATAAAGCGGACGGATTTTGCGGCGTCCTCACTGTATGCGGTTTTGGATATTGTTTTGTATTCCTTGTGCCAGATTTTGTAAAGGCGTTCCCGACACGCGGCGACATTATCCGCAAGAATATCCACGCCGTAAAGGCTGCTCACCGCAAGCAGAGAGTTTTTCTCGTAGTCAATCACGGATTTCCTGTATTTGCGTTTTACAACAGCAAGTTTGCGGTTCAGGATTTCGGCAAGGAAATTTCCGTCACCGCAGGCTGGCTCGAGAAATCGGCTGTCTATTCGGTTGCACTCGTCCGAAACGAGGTCGCACATCGCCTTGACTTCACGCTCGGCGGTGAATACTTCGCCGTGGTCGGACACTCGCTGGCGTGATTTGATTTGTTTTTCCATTGGGCCACCCTAATCTTGATTAAAAATCAAGCATTTTCTTCGAAATGTGACTAGCACTACAATAATTATAATACAAGTGTGAGCAATAGTCAAGTATAATTCGATACAATTTGACTGAAAGGAAGATTTTTTATGGATTATACTTACGATTTTGGCGCAAACATTAAAGAAGCAAGGAAAAGCAAAAAATACACACAGACACGTCTGGCAAATGCGATAGGTGTTACTTACGGTGCTATAAGCAAATACGAAAACGGAGCAATTATACCTTCGCTCGAAGTTATGTGCAATATTGCGTCGGCGCTTGATGTTTCAATGGATAAGCTTTGCGGTTTCGAGAACAGCAGCAAGCTTTCAATGTACGCTCTTGACAGCAGTCAAACGCAGATTTTGCACGACCTCGCCGATTTGTTCCGTGAGCAGAACACGAGAATTGCCTCACAGCTTACCGACGAGCAATACAAGATGATAGGCAGAATTGTTGCCAGCTTTTTGAACAGGTGATAAAAAGCCCTACCAATGCGTTTGAGCATTGATAGGGCTTTTGTGTTGTGTGTGTTTTTGTAAAGCGGGGTATCGTTTCAAAATTATGATGACTCTCTCCCCGTCAGCATATAATCATAGCTGACATTAAACGCCTCTGATATTCTCACAAGGTCTGAAAAATTCAGACCTTTTTTATTTTCGGCAGGCATAGCCAAATCGTACAGGTCGCGAATTTTCTTTGAAGATATGTTTGTATCAAGCAATTTTTCCATAGTGATATTCATTTTTGACAGGTTGGATATGATTATCGCGGAAATCTTTACTTGAAGTGTCTTGTATTCTGCATTACCTGCGAGTTTGTCCAAAATATTCAGAATTAAATCTTTGTCAGAGATATTGCTATACGGACTAATGGCAGAGTTTTCGCTGTCAACCTTTGTGCCGGCAAGATATTCAACCGAGCAGTTCATATATTTGGCAATACGCAGCAAATCGGCAGCAGCAATAGCAGTTCCCGAAAGCAAGCTCCCTATGCGGTCCGGGTGTGCTGCAAGAACATTATAAACCTTTTTTATAGAGTTTCCGTCGTCGGATATTGCCATTTGTGCCTCTGCATTATCATCTTCAAAAAAATAATCAACAGGGACATTAAAGTATTCCGACAACATAGCGAGAATATCGGAATTAACTGTTGCGCCGTTCTGCCAACGTCTTAAATTTGCCGTGCTTAATCCGAGGGTCTTTACAAGAGGCGTTGGCTTAATATTTCTTTCCTTGCAAAGCTTCATGAGTTGGTTATAAAACATAAAAACACCTTTCCATTCTTGTCGAAAACTAACAAAGTTTTTGGAAAAGACAAGAAAAGCGCTCAAAAGTGCTTGAAAAAGCGCTCAAAGTAAATTATAATAAATCTTAAGGACGAGATAGCTTCTTTTAGGCTTTATCAAGAGTTCCTATATAGTATTATATCACATTTTTACGACAATTGCAAGGAGGTAAATTAATGAATTACATCGTAATACCCAAATTCACAGGTCGCAACGTCCCCATAGCCGAAATCGCCAAAGCGACAGGAAAAGACCCGCAGTTCATAAGGCTTGGCTTGCAGCGTGGTATCTTCAAGTTCGGCTATGCCTTCAAGAACAACAACTCATCGGAGTACAATTACTTCTGCCCCGACAAGCAGGTGTGGGAGGAGCTCGGCTATTTCAGAGAGGTGGCTGCCAATGAGTGAAACCGAGAACGATGTATCTTACCGACAGTTCCTGGCGAAAATGCTCGACCCGTCCTATCTCCCCACGATTTCAATGTCCGAACTTTACGAGAATGTCTACGAGAAAAAGCCGCCGATAATAGACGGACTGCTCTACCCGGGTACATATTTGTTTGTAGGTGCGCCAAAGGTCGGAAAGAGTTTCTTTATGCTGCAGCTTGCCTATCACATCAGCACGGGTACGCCATTGTGGAACTTCCCCGTGTGGAAAGGCTCGGTTTTGTATCTTGCTCTTGAGGACGATTATCGCCGATTACAGGAGAGGTTGTATCGAATGTTCGGTACGGAAAGCACACCCGACTTACATTTCTCGGTTTCAGCAAATCACCTCGGGAAAGGACTAAATGAGCAGCTGCAAAGCTTTATCAGCGAGCACCCGGATACAAACTTGATTATTGTTGACACCTTGCAGAAAGTGCGAGAGGCAAGCGGAGATAATTTCAGCTACTCTGCGGATTATGACACGATAACAAAGCTGAAACAGTTTACAGATAGTTACAACATATGCCTGTTGGTTGTTCACCACACCCGAAAGCAGAAGTCCGATGATACCTTTGAAACAATCTCGGGAACAAATGGACTGTTGGGAGCAGCTGACGGAGCGTTTATTCTTCACAAGGAGAAACGCACGTCGAACAAGGCGATACTTGAAATCTCGGGGCGTGACCAGCAGGACCAAAAGATTACGCTTGTACGGAACGAGGAAAAGCTGTGCTGGGATTTTGAGAGTGCCGAAACGGAATTGTGGAAATCACCGCCCGAGCCGATTTTGGAAAAAATAGCGGGGTTCGTGACAGTTGATAATCCTGAGTGGACAGGAACGGCAACTGAATTGATTGAGCAAATCGGGACGGATATTCCCGTAAATTCAATCACAAAAAAGCTGAACATTAACGCAAGCAGGCTGCTTAACGAGTACAATATCCATTACAAAAGCAGTCGCACCCACGACGGAAGAAAGCTCGAATTTTGTTATCAGCCGAACTCCCCGTGACAGTTCGTGACGGCTGTGACAGCTTTTTTGAGGACGGAGTGCGGTATCTAAAAAACCGTCACAGCTGTCACCAACCGTCACGCATTTCTTTTTCAGCTTTGCATTGAATGAAGATTTGTATTGAAATTTGTATTGAAAGGAGCATTTCTATGGAAGAAATCAAACAGATTTGGTGCGCAGAGGACAGCTGTTACTACCCCGAAATCAAGGTCGAGAACGGCAGGACGTACAAACTCGACACCGAGCATTTTGTCTACCTCGAACAGCTTGACTTTGGTTTCACCGAAGAAGAGCAGGAGCTTATGCGAAATCCCATTGACCGTTGGGGAAATGCGTGGCGGAAGTTTATGCAGGAGAACTACCCCGAGGAAATCCCGCCATTGGCGGGTCGGCTCAAATGGGAGCTGATACCCCGACAGATTGACAAAGAAGCTTGGGCAATGTGGGAGCTACTCCGCAGGCAGTATGCGCAGAAAAATCCTCGCCCTAAGTTATTTGTCGAGATAGAGAAATGGGAGAGGACACGGAGCCTAATTGTAGAACACGAGGTTATGGAGAAGATTGTTCTGCAATACAGGGGATAGGCAACAGTCAGGGGGTGTGCAGAGGGGTGTCCCCTTTGCCACACTCTTTACGAAGTAAAGTATAGTGTGTTACACTTTCTCTAAACAGCACTTTTGTCACAACAGAAAAGGAGATACAATGAGCTTCGGAATATGCAGAGTAGATAAAGTCAAAACTGCAAGCGGAATTGCGGGAATACAAATCCACGACAGACGAGAACGAAATCACAGCAATACAAACCCGGGTATTGATTTCAGCAGAAGCAGTTGTAATTACAGCTTTGTTGATGTTGATTTCGATAAGTATGACAGTTACAATGATTACATAAATCAGCAGATTAAGGCTCGCTACACGGGCAGTAAGGCAATACGCAAGGACGCAGTAAAAATGATTGACGTTATTTTCACATCGGACAGCGATTTCTTCGCTGATAAAACTCCCGAGCAGATACGCACCTACTTTCATACTTGTCTTGATTTCGCACGGCGAAGGTGGGGAGTGGAGAACATAGTATCTGCGATAGTTCACCTTGACGAGAAAACGCCTCATCTTCATCTGAATTTCATTCCCTTAACAAAGGACGGACGACTTTCCGCAAAGGATATACTGGGCGGTAAGAAGGAACTGCAACAGTTGCAGGATGATTTCTACACCGAGATTGCAAAGCAATTCGGCTTGGAACGAGGACTTCGGGCAGACCTAAACAACCCGAATGACATTCCGAAGAAGCACAAAACCGTTACCGAATACAAGCGTGAGAAACAAGCTGAGGAGCTTGAACAGCGTGTTGAAACCGCACAGAAGCAAGCCGAGCATATCGAAAATATAAACGAGATAGTCCATACCGCCGAGGCAGTAGTAACGCTATTTGGCAAGTCAACCGGCTACGTCAAAATGCCCGAAGCGGAGTTTGTGAAGCTCAAAAAGGCTGCAAAGGGTTATGATGAGGACAGAACCGAAAACAAATCTCTCAAGGCTCTGATAGACCGATTAAATGATGAGATAAAGAAAATGGCAGCACAAATATCGGATATGGCTCACAGAATGGTGAACTGCACCAAACAACTTAACCTTTTCAAACGAGCATTTAAGATGTCCGAAAACACTACCTATGATGACGTATTGCATGTACTTACCGAACGTGGTTTCTTCCAAAAAGCACCACAAAAATCACAAGGACACAAGAAAATATAAAGGAGGGCGTTTATGAAACTTGGAAACGGCGTAGGTTCTGTTTATAAGCTGTCGGGTAATCGCCGAAATCCTTACATAGTCAGAAAAACATTCGGCTGGGACATCAATACCGAAACAGGCAGGGCAAAGCAGCTCTACGTCACAATCGGTTATGCTCCGACAAGAGCAAAGGGACTTGAAATGCTTATGGAGTACAACAAAAATCCTTATGATATTGACGCTTCCAAAATCACCTTTGCCGAGGTTTACGAAAAATGGTCAGAGGAGAAATTCCCGACAATCTCAAACTCCAACATCAAAGGCTATCAGGCCTCTTTCAATAGCTGCGCTGTTTTGCACAGCAGAATTTTCAAGGAACTTAAACTGATTGATTTGCAGGGGACAGTTGACAGCTGCGGGAAGAACTACCCGACCTTACGCAAGCTGAAAGTCCTGCTCAATCAGATGTACGAATATGCTATGAAATATGAACTGTGCAGCAAGGACTACTCGCAGTATGTGGATATTTTGAAATACAAGGACAGAAACCCGAACAGAACCGACCGTTCGCCTTTCGGCAAGGAGGAGATAGAAGTACTTTGGTTACAGCAGGTGAATCCTTATGTGCAAATAGTGCTGATGTTGATTTACAGCGGTGTGCGGGTGTCCGAGCTGCTTGACCTGAAACGTGAAGATGTCAATATTGGGGAGCATTATTTTAATGTCGTTGCAAGCAAAACCGAAAGCGGAATAAGAGTAGTTCCTATCGCAGACAAGACTTACCCGTTCTTTAGAAAATGGTATGATGACGGGTTTGAGTACCTGCTCCACACTCCCGACGGCGCACACTTTGATTACCGAAACTACTACGACTCCTACTGGACGCCTGTTATGGAGCTGATAGGCTGTTCCCATAAGCCACACGATAGTCGGCACACCTGCATATCGATGCTTACCGCAAAAGATGTTTCGCCGACGCTGATAAAGAAGATTGTCGGTCATTCGGGGGCAATGAGTTTGACGGAGAAGGTTTACACTCATCTGAATGTGCAGGAGCTGCTGGAGGCTATAAATAAGATTTGAATAGGGAAAATCGCCGAGAGCTAAGCTCTCGGCGATTTTTTATGTAATCAATTTAGTATTGAGCATCAATCTTTGCAATTTGTTCAAGCAATCTATAAACTGTAGTTCCTAAATTGTTTGGGTAATCACAGGGTGGGGTAGTATCTAGCGATTTAGCTCGACAGATAGCAGACAGAATTCTTTCTTTGGTATACTTTGTATAATCCTTTTCCCTTATTTTCTTTCTACCTCTGCCTTCCAAGGGAACACCTAATTCCTCAAGGCGAGTCTTAAAATGGTCTGTTGGTTTATAAGAATGTGTATCAGTTACTGCCCATTGGCTGTCATTTTTATTATCTGTAGAATCTAATCTTACATCATCATAGTGAAGTAAAAGCCATAATTCAAAAAAAGGATTGCTTACTGCGTATTTATAACCACGTTTTTTGCATTCAGATATTACCTCCTCCCATTTTTGAAAATTGCTTTTTTTGTCTTTGGAAATAATGAATTTATTTGTATGGTCATCAATATCCATAACCAACCAGAATTCATCATCGGGATGGTTTTCAAAATCAAATTCATCTTTATGTTGTTCGCGATAATCATTCATCTTATTAAGCAAACTTTTCGGGTCGCCACTTGATACTTGCCTTTGTTCATCTGGAGTTCTGGATTTTGCTTTTTTGTTTAGAGCATCCTCAAGTACATTAATAACTCTGACTTTTGACCGTACATTGCCAAAAACAGAATTTACTATTTCCCCAAAATACTCCCATTCAGTTACAGCGCCTTCGCAAGAAATGAAAATAAGTTTACCGCTTGTTTCCCTTTTAGGTCTATAAGGAGATAATGGGACAGCGGACATCCTTGATGTTGTCATAATTTCTCCTCCTTAATCACAGGAATTGCGCCAAAACGTCCTGCAAGATAATCCTTTAAAATGTCTTGATTATCGTTGATGTCAAAATCCGAAAATGGTTTTAATCTTGTTTCGCCGTTATAGTTTTTCTCTATAAACCATATTTCTTCTTGCCTAAAGTTTTGCAAATTCAAAAGATTGACATCATGTGCAGTAAACAAAAGCTGAGTATTCGAATTAGATGAACCAAGAGAATTAATAATATACTTTGACAGTTTTGTATGAAGGCTTCGGTCTAATTCGTCAACTACATATATAGCATGAGAATCGCTACCTAACCTAAATAACATAGGCAACAAATCAAGCATTCTTTTTGTTCCATCTGACTCGTCATCGATATTAAAATCGACAGATTTATTATTAAGAAGATGTTCAAATTTAATCCGAACCAATGTAGTCTTTTGCTTCTTTCCTTCTTTGAAGATAAATAATTCGCCATTCAAACTTATAATACCATGTTGGATATCTTCGATATCGTGTACTATTTCAGCAGGAACATTATATTTTTCTGCTAACTCGAAAAGTTCAATATTATCTTCAACTGCTGAAACGCTTTCAACACCTGTATCAAGCAATTGTAGTTTTTCGGAGAGAAAGTCACCTAGTTGATTGTCCTGTTTTAGTTGTAATGGTAATGCTTGCATTTTTGTGTCGGGGTATATAATTTGAATGTTTCTAAACCATGAATAAACAGCTTCGGCAATATCCGAACCATTTTCAAATAGCTTATACAAGAACAATTGATTTGCTTGTTTTCCTTTTATGGACAGTGTCAAAAGGTCTGCTAGTTGACGTTTTTTGGTAGATGGTTTGGCATAATCATCGGTAATTTTTATCGATGTTGATTTTCTCGAATTAGTCTTTCGCTCAAACAAAGCTCTAAAATTGCAGTCTCTATCCAATATAGAAAGCCATTCTTCACTAACGTATACTCTATTCAAGGAGAAACCATAATTATAAACATTTTTTCCATCATAAAGCATAAATTCAAATCTAGTTAGTCCTTGGAGTTCATCTATATCACCCCTAAATTGATTAACCTTCATTGCAGTGCTATTTCTAGGTCCTTTTACAACATAGTCCCTTGCGAATTCAAGCGAATTTACAAATGATGTTTTACCCGAAGCGTTAGGTCCGAAAAAAGCTCCACGCTTTAAAACCTTCAAATTGCCAGCAACTGTATTAATTTCTGTGAGAAACTCATCAGAACTGTTTTCAAGCGGAAACATACTAAATTCAATATTATGTCCAATTGAACGAAAATTGCTCACGGAATATTTTAACAGCATGGCTACATCTCCTATCTATATTGCCTATCATAAGTATTGAACAGAATAATAACATATATTCGTTAAACGACTATTGATATTATATCATATTATGCAACAAAAAACAAGAATAAATCAGTAATTTAATCTGATAAATTAGGCGCTAACCCAACGATTAGCGCCTTAAATCTTGTTAGTTACCCGTTAGTTGCGTGTTAGTTACCGCCAGGGAAATGCTGTATTTCAAGCAAGTCCAAAGCGATACAATCCGCATAACCAAGCGGTTTTTATACTCCGCAAGGGAGAAAAAATTATCTCTTGGAGAACTGAGGAGCGCGACGTGCAGCCTTGAGACCGTACTTCTTTCTTTCCTTCATTCTCGGGTCACGAGTGAGGAAGCCTGCCTTCTTGAGAACAGGACGGAGCTCGTCAGAGTACTGGAGGAGCGCTCTGGAGAGACCGTGGCGGATAGCGCCTGCCTGACCGGTAACGCCGCCGCCTGCAACGGTAGCAACGATGTCAAACTTCTCGATGGTGTCTGTGAGGGTCAGGGGCTGACGAACGATCAGCTTGAGGGTCTCCAGACCGAAATAGTCGTCGATGGAACGGCCGTTGATTGTGATCGTGCCGCTTCCGGGATATACTCTTACTCTTGCAACAGAGTGCTTTCTTCTGCCGGTGCCATAGTAATAAGGCTTAGAATCGTACATTGTTCAGACCCTCCTTATATTTTGTATTCAACGGGCTTCTGAGCCGCGTTGTTGTGCTCTGCACCTGCGTAGCAGCGCAGTCTGGTGAGAGCCTTTCTGCCGAGTGTGGTGTTGGGCAGCATGCCGTTTACAGCGATGGTCATTGCCTTCTCGGGGTTCTCCTTCATCAGCTTGTCATAGCCGACTTCCTTGAGGTGGCCGATCCAGCCGGTGTGCCATCTGTAAACCTTCTTCTCCAGCTTCTTGCCGGTGAGGACTGCCTTTGCGCAGTTAATGATGATCACATGATCGCCGCAGTCGCAGTGGGGAGCGAATGTCGGCTTGTGCTTGCCTCTCAGAATGTGAGCGGCTGTTGCAGCTACACGGCCCAGGGGCTTGTCTGCTGCGTCGAGAATATACCAGCTGCGCTCAACTTCGGCAGCCTTAGGCATATAAGTTGACATATTTGTTTCCTCCTTATTTAATGATGATCCTGGCATTTCTACACAAATGCCACATGCAACATTTGATATTATACACGTTTTGTTTCGCTTTGTCAAGACTTTTTAGGCGTATATTTCAAATATATTATATTTTCTTTCGGTTTCTCTGCAAATCTCTCTGCTTTTCTCTGTTTCTCTGAATTCGTTTCACTTTTTATCTTGGCAACGAATGCAAGAGAAATAATCAGAATACGCAAGAAATAAAGAGGATATCTAGAATATATTGAATTTGACAAAGCGTACTCGGAAACTCCACTATGGGGCTGTTATTTTGTCCTGACCACATATGAATGTTTTTCGCCAGCAACGCTGAGTATCGGCTGAGTCACAGCAGGCACCTGCCCAGGAGCCTCATTTTCTGAAGCCCTCCCAGTGTTATACTATAAAAATATAATACCAATCAGGACGGTGGAGGAATCGTCTTAAAAATCAACTTTTTTGATACGTTTTGTAAATGCTGCTCAAAATATGACAAACTGTCGATTTATATAACAAGGCGTTCGTAATATTATTATTAAAATATACGCATTGTATATAACTTATTGCGCTTAATACAAGGCGCTTTTCGCCTGCAATTGACAAAAACGCGATATAGGTGTATAATAAATAAGTGTGCGTTTCTTTACCACACCGGGACGGTAAAAAATCTGTATAAAATTTTACTGAAATGCTGAAACTTTTTTCAAATTAAGCCTGACTTCTATTATGCAGGCAGTTAAGCGAGGTGAGCAACTGCGTGGGAAATCCAGATTTAGACAGCTATTTTGACGCTGTATACGCCGAAACCTTCAATTCCGTTTCAAAATTTGTGGTTAGCCACGCAGCCCGTTTCCAGGATTCTGAGGATATCATTCAGAATGTCTACACAAGATTCTATAAGAGGATCTCCGAAAAGGGCTTCGCTGATATCGAATCAGCGGAGGCTTTCCTTATTAACATAGCCAAGTTTGAGTGCCGGAGCGTGTTCTCCGGTTTCATGCGCCGCAAGGAGCGCGACGTTATCCTCTCGGAGATCGACGAGGAACAGTCCGTCGCCTTTGAGGCTGAGATGTCCCGGGATCAGAAGCTTCTCGAGGACGTCATGGCCGACAAGATCCTTGCGAAGCAGATTTTCGACGATATAATGTCCGGCGACGAGACCGTCGGGAAAATTTTCTACCTGCATTTCGTCTGCGATATGAAGCTTGAGGAGGTTGCGAACCGACTGGATATGCGGCTTTCCACCGTAAAAACCAAGCTATACCGCACCATTGAAAAGCAAAAGAAGAAATTCGGTATTTAACGCCGTGGAGTATAACCGCCGGTGGATATTACCGGGAGTTTCGATAAATTTCGGCATGTGTGTAGTTCAAACGGTAATATCCGCGCGGATTATTACGCAGAGTTACAACAAATTCAGCTAAAATCACATATAATATTACATGAGAAAGGAGGTCTGCCCGTATGAACAAGAACGAATTCTACAAACAGCTTATGAGCGAATATTCGTTCGACGCCGACAAGATACGCGAAAATGCGAAGCGCGGAAAGAATGCGCGGCAGAAGCTCCAGCCCATGTATATCGGCATGACGGCGGCAGCGGCTGCGCTGGTTGTCACGGTGGGTACGCTGGCAGCAGTGAACCTTACGAAGGACAACGGCGTTTCTCTGACCGATTCGGGTCTTGCGACGCTTTCCGCGAACGACCGCGTTATCCACGCGATTGAACAGCTAGAAAAAGAGCGCGGCAGCGAGGAATCCAAGGATTTCCTCGTGAACTTTGCGGCTCCGATGTCCCCGGCTGAGGTTCAGGCGGTTCTGACCGGAGCGGTGGGCGGCTCCATGCCGGTAAAGACGCTATATTTCGCGGACGGCACCAAGACGACTAACACAGACAGCATCGGAAAGGTGTTCACCTCCGGGACTGCCAGCCAGATAACCGGAGCTGCGGTTTACTGCACAGGCGACACCGCAGCGAAGCTACAGAGCGACCCCGCAGTATTCCTTGTTGAATCCATGACAGAGAGCGACTACGAGAACGCCGCGCCGGTCAACATCAGCGAGGTAGACACCTCTGAGGTCACACTGCCTGATAATTCCAACGTTGTTGCTCCGCCTGAGAAGCCGGATAACAGTAGCGTTTCCGGAGCGGGAACGTCCGAAGGGCTCGACGGCACGGTAGAGCCGGAGGTCACCGAGGAAATGGACGGCACCAGCGAGTACGGAGAGGACCCCGCCACGGCAGAAGCTGTGACGGAAGAGGAAAGCTCCGAGACGCCGGCGGATACGTCCGTTCCTGAGAATCCTGCGGAGAACGACGTCCCCGGAACCGTAGACGCACCGCCGGCTACAGTTCCCTCTGAGGTTGAAAATGCTCCGTCCGAGCTGCCCGCTGATAATAAGCTCCCCGAGGGAGTTACGCTCACAGCGAACGGTCAGTCGCTCGACAACACGCTTTATATAGACGCTGACGCGGCGTTTTTCCTCACGGAGGATACCTTCTTTGTGAAGAGCAGCAGCGGGATAGCGCTCTATCGCTATGCCGACGGCGCCGAGACGCTGATATGCTCAGAGAACATTAATGACCCGAAGATCGTTTGGGTCGATGAAAACGGCGGTAAGCTGCTTGTAAGCGGAATGAGTGATTACGATACCCGCGGAAGAATTCTGTGCGTGAACGCTCAGGGCGAATATATCGAGGATCTCTGCACTGAGGACATGGTAATGTCCGGCGTACTTCAGAGTGCAAGCTATAATGCAGACAGCAGGCTCCTTGTACTGAATGTCCGCGAGGACGGCAGATACTACGTCATAACTGCTTCCTGGGACAGCGGAAAGGCTGAATATATCGCGACTCCGTATGATTCCGACAACAAACTGACTGTTGCGGCGGCTTACGGCGGCACGGTCTACTTCGCTGAGAATTCCGGCGGCACCACTAACCTGTATTCCGTTGACCAGAACGGGTATGTATCTCGTGTCAACGACTTCGGGCAGATAGTTTCCGTCAGCAGGAACCTTGCGTTTACACACGCAGTATTCACGCCGGATTCCGGTTCGGCGGCGGGTTCCGTTGAGGTGTTCGACCCTGAATCAGGGAAGCTCATTCAGATCTACGGTTCGGATAACAGCAGCGTAAGCTTCGGCGCTTCCAGACACAGCTACTCCTGCGCGGGAAGTGTTTACACTATCTCCGGCGGCATGGCGGCAAACTCCGGCGGTCTGAATGTGACCGCGGCCATCGACTACAGAAAGAGCTTTTCAGAGAAGTATGCGGCGTCAACGAATTCTGCCGGATATGTAAGGATCACCGACAGCATCTACACCGCTGCTAACAAGTCTGCGCTGATGACGTTCAGCGATATCACGGAGAATTCATCTGCGGAGCTTCGCAGCGTGGTGAACGGCGCGATCGGCGTCAACAATGTGATAGCTCTCGGCGAGTGCCGTCAGAACGGCATTACAAAGCCGGAAACCCTTGTGGAGTGCATTGAGTACTACTACACAAACAGAGCTGTTTCCGAGCTGATGAAGCGCTGTGGAATAAGCACGCTCGGCGCACTGCATTACTCCGACGGAGGTCTGACCGCTGTAAACACTTCCGATACGGTGCTTGTGATAAGCAGCAATAACGGCGCTTCCGCTTCCGGAATGCTGTATATCCGTGCTGGAAGCTTTGCGGGAAAAAACGCTTACCGCTCCGTGAGCGTAAACTTCACAAAGTCTGACGGCAGATGGAAGCTCGATTCCGTTATTTAATCAAATAACTCAGAACCGTCCGCGGTAAACGGGCGGTTCTTTTTTACCCCGGAAAGTGAAAATTTTGAAAAAAGTATTAACATTTCATTAGAAATGTGCTATAATATAATGTGTATCCCTGCTAGAGGGTACACGCCGTACAAGACATGGACAAACCGCGCCGCACGGGCAGCGCAGGGGTGACTAAAGGTATGAACAAAAAAAAGATACGATACATCAAAATCAAGGAGGAACAGCCTAAGAAGCGTTCCTCAAAGAAGTCGCGCAGCCGCGCGGCAAAGAATTTCGGACATGCAATGACCATAGTTGGCACGACATTCTCCGCAATGCTGCTGATACTGGTCATCATGGTGTGCATCGTTGCGACGGTGCTTGCCGTGTATGTCCTGGACTTCGCGGATAATTCCTACGATGCGAACCTGAAGGACGTCGAGATGAAGTACACGAGCTTCGTCTACGGCTACGACGAGGATAACGAGCTTGTCGAGATAAAGCGCCTTGCCGCAGAGCAGAACCGCGTCTGGGTCGATTACGAGGACATGCCCAAGTGCCTCGTCGACGCTGTCGTAGCTTCCGAGGACAAGCGTTTCTACACGCATAAGGGCGTTGACTGGTATAGAACCGCAGGCGCGTTCTTCTCGAACGGCGACAGCGGCGGCGGTTCTACGATAACCCAGCAGCTTATAAAGAACCTCACCGGCGATAAGGAAGTAAGCTGGGAGCGTAAGCTCCGCGAGATCTTCCGCGCTCTCAGTCTGGAGGAGAAGTACACCAAGATCGATATCCTCGAGAGCTATCTCAATCAGATTTGGTTCAACGGAATGGTCTACGGGGTGGGCGCTGCTTCAGAGTACTACTTCGGCAAGGACGTTTCCGACATCAACATCGGCGAGGCTGCCGTTCTCGCGGGAATGATACGTAACCCCTCCAAGATGTCGCCGTACTATGACCTCGCCCGCAGCAAGCAGCAGCAGAATTACTCGCTGCGCTGCATGTATGAGCAGGGCATGATCACCACGAAGGAATACGAGGATTACCGTCTGAACCGCATTCAGGTACACTTTGCAAAGCCGGTCTACGGCGATGATTACGGCTATATTGACGAGCGTACGCTCACCGACAGCACGGACGACAGCGACCTCGACGCAGAGGTGCAGGATAAGCCTTATCGCGCATACAAGTGGAACGGCGACTACGAAGTCAGCCAGGACTGGTATGTCGACGCGGCGATCGACCAGGTCATAAACGATTTCGCCGACCTCAAGGGAATCACCTACACATCGGCGAAAAACGAGCTGTACAACGGCGGCTACAAAATCTATATCAATGAAAATATGAAGCTCCAGAAGATACTGGAGGAAAAATACCGCGACCCGTACACGGTGCTTTCATACTACAATGAGAATGCGGCGGAGAAGGATCTGATACAGTCTGCGTTCATTGTTATGGACTACACCGGAACAGTTCAGGCTGTTGTCGGAGGTCTCGGAGAGAAGCCGGGCGACGGTGCGTTCAACCGCGCGACCCAAGCAACGAGATCGCCGGGTTCAACGATGAAGCCGATATCCACTTATTCGCTGGCGGTGCAGAAGAATCTCATCACATATTCTACGCTGATACCCGACGAGGCGATAAACATCGGCACGCAGGACGAGCCGCAGATATGGCCGCAGAACTACGGCGAGGTATGGGGCGACGGAACGCTCCGCACTGCGTGGTATGGCGTTCAGCACTCATTGAATACGCTGGCGGTAAGGGTCGGCAGAATGAACACGACCAAGGCAATGTACACTCAGCTCACGCAGATGCTCGGGTTTACAACTCTGGTGGAGTCGGATATCGCGCTCTCGCCGCTGTGCCTCGGTGCGCTGACTAACGGCGCGAAGCTGGTGGAGGTCGCCGGAGCTTATCAGATCTTCGGAAACGGCGGCGTTTATTACCGTCCGATGTTCTACAGCAAGGTCGAGGACAGCAAGGGCAACGTCATTATGGAACAGGATTTCTATGGAACTCAGGCGATCGACAGCGATTCCGCGTGGGTCACAAACCGTATGATCTACAAGGTGGTAAACGGCGACAGCGGTACAGGTCCGAAGGCGAAGCTTCCGAATGTGGAGGTAATCGGTAAGACTGGTACGTCCAACGCCGGCACCGACCTGCTGTTCATGGGACTTACGCCTGAGTATATCGGCGGACTGTGGATAGGATACGACGACAGCCGCGTTATCGGCGGCGCTGACGGCTGGAAGGCAGTAGCGCAGATCTGGCATGATGTTATGATCGACATTCAGGACACCTCGCAGGTTCTGAACTTCGTTCCGGATCCCTCGGTTGTGGAGCGTCAGTACTGCACGATGACAGGCCTGCTTGCAACGAATAAGTGCAGCTCTACTAATACGGGCTATTACCGTGCAAGCAACCTTCCGGAGTACTGCAACGGCGATCACGGCACCATCAGAAAGCAGATCAAGGCAAATAATCCGCAGTGATTCTGAATTACTAATAATAAAAATGGCAAGCTTCATGCTTGCCATTTTTATTAATCAAGCAGATGCATCAGCCCTGACCGTAATAAGCGTTCGCGCCGTGCTTGCGCAGGTAGTGCTTGTCGAGAAGCTCCTGCTGCATTCTTCCGGCGGTCGGGGCTATCGTCAGCGCATGGTAGTTCATGAACGCGACTTCCTCCAGCACCACGGAATTGTGGACTGCTTCGTGCGCGTCCTTGCCCCAGGTGAACGGACCGTGGCTCTTTACGAGAACCGCCGGAATGCTCATCGGGTCAACTCCGTTGAACGTTTCAATTATAACCTTGCCGGTCTCCTTTTCGTACTCGCCGTGGATCTCCTCCGGGGTCATAGCCCGGGTGCAGGGGATCTCGCCGTAGAAGTAGTCGCCCTGGGTGGTGCCCATCGGCTGGATTCCTACTCCTGCCTGCGCAAATGAAGTCGCCCAGCGGCTGTGGGTGTGTACAACTCCTCCGACAGCCGGGAAAGCGCGGTACAGCTCCAGATGAGTAGGCGTGTCGCTGGAGGGCTTCCACTTGCCCTCTGCGACCTTACCAGTCGCAAGCTCGACTACCACCATGTCATCGGCGGTCATTCCCTCATAGGGAACGCCGGAGGGCTTTATAACTATCATTCCGCTCTCGCGGTCTTCATGACGGAAACCGCGCAGCCCAGACCGTCCGCGAGGAACTGCTGAGCAACTCTCCTGGTCTTGAACAGACCGCCCTGTCCGGTTATCTTGTCAACGGAGACCTGCTCCTTCTCAAACAGAATATCCACGCCGAGTTTCAGCACCGCCTTGATCCTGGTGGAGCCAAAACTCTATGACAAGGCAGGTTTTCTTATTCTGTATCTTTTCCCGTATCGTCATGCTGATCTCCTTAAAATGGGTCAAACCTTGCAGTAGATGACCGCATAATCAAACGGGGAAACGTGTACCTTGCCGTCCTTTATGCCTTTTTTGTGGCGGTCGAACGCCGGGACGAAATCGTAGAACATATCCGTTTTGTCGTTGACGATATCAAAGGTTCTTCCGCGGGTGCTCTTGTTGAGGTAGATTATCGCGGCTTCACGGGTTATCTTGTCATAGCGGGCGAATACGCACACGTTGTCGTCCACCTCGATGAACATCAGATGCCCCTGTTCGAACGCGTGTGTACCCTTGCGGATCACGCCGAGCTGCCGTGTGAATTCGATGAGGTCGAGGTTTTCACGTCCCCAGGGGTAGCAGCGGCGGTTGAACGGATCGCGGTAGCCCTCCATTCCCGCTTCGTCGCCGTAGTAAACCGACGGGATTCCCGGCAGGAAGAACTGAAGCACCATCGCGCACTTCATCAGCGAGATTCCGTACATATACTGCTGACCGTTGAGGTAGCGCTCCGCCTGCCAGTCCTTGCCGTTCCAGCCAATTTCGTCGCCGGCGAGACGCGTAAGGGCGCGTTCGGTGTCGTGGGTGGACAGGAAGTTCATCAGCATGTCGATGGCGGGCTTGGGGTAGTGGTCGAGGATAGTCATAATGCTGTCGGTGAACGCCTTGGCGTCGGCGTACTTTACGTAGTTCAGGATAGCTTCCTTGAACGGGTAGTTCATAACGCTGTCAAGCTGACCGCCGATAAGGTAGCGCCTGCGCACGCCGTAGCTCTCCTTGTTGGAGGCGTCTTCCCAGACTTCGCCGTATATTATCTTGTCGCCGCCCTTTGCCTTGACAGCCTTGTTGATGTTGTCGAGGAATTCGTCCGGCAGCTCGTCGGCTACATCAAGACGCCAGCCCTGCGCGCCGAGGTCTATCCACTTCTGGAGGATACCGTTTTCGCCGCAGATGTAATTCGTGTACTCAGGGTTGTTTTCGTTGACATTCGGGAGAGTGGTGATTCCCCACCAGCTTTCGTATTTATCCGGATAGCCCGTGAAGCTGTACCAGGGATAATACGGGCTGTTGCGGTCGCGGTAGGCTCCGGTGTTGTTGCCGTATCTTCCGAACTTGTTAAAGTAGATGGAATCTGCGCCGGTGTGCGAGAAAACGCCGTCAAGTATGACGCTTATTCCCATTTCCTTCGCTTTGGCGCAGAGTTCCTTGAAGTCCTCCTCAGTGCCGAGCAGCGGGTCTATCTTTTCGTAGTTCGCGGTGTTGTAGCGGTGGTTCTCGTGAGCCTCGAAAATCGGGTTGAGGTAGATCACGGTAGTTCCCAGGCTCTTGATGTATGGGAGCTTCTCGATGATTCCCTGAAGGTCGCCGCCGAAATAGTCGTTGTTGCGGACTATACCCTTTTCGTCGGGCTTGTAGTAAGGCGTAGCGTACCAGTCGTCGCGCATTATGCGGTCGGTGGGGACGTTCTCGTGCGGCTTTCCGCTCTTGCAGAAGCGGTCGGGGAATATCTGGTACATGATTCCGCCGCGGATAAACAGCGGGGTGTACAGATTTTCGTCAAATACGGTGAGCTGGAAAAGCTCTTCGCCCTCGAATACGCCCACGGAAGCGCCGCGGCGCTTGATGTAGCGGCGTCTGCCGTCCAGCACGCAGGTGAAGTAGTAGTGATGTATTCCCACGTTGTTCGGCGTGAAGCAGCAGGAATAGATATTGTCGTCGCCGCTTTCGTCCTGGAGTACCAGCTCAATGAAGCGCTCCTTGTATCCCGGGCGGAACATGACAAGCGTGAGGTCGGTGACGTGCATTGTCTTAGGCAGGCGGATATTGTAGATACTCGGCTGACCTCTCCGCAGTGCGCCGAAAGGGTGCTTGTATTCATTGTCGAAGCAGTCAAAAATCGGTTTTCCCATGAATTTCTCCTCTTAGATTATAATACGGAAAAAGGCGGTTAATGCCGCAGCCATACAGCCGCGGCATGCCGCCTGAAATATTTCGTTTTCGATTACTTGAGGTTCCAGATGTCTCTTGCGTAGTCGGTAACTGCGCGGTCTGCGGAGAATCTGCCTGCGCCTGCGATATTGTACAGGGACTTCTTGTTCCACTCAAGCTGGTTTCTGTAAACCTCGCTGATGTAGTGCTGAGTGCCGCGGTAGCTGTCGAAGTCTGCCAGCGCCATGTAGAAATCCTTGTTTCTGATGGAGTTCGCAACTTCCTCGAAGGTAGCGCCGTTGATGCCGTTGTACATACGCGCCATAACGTCCCTGATGACCTGGCTGTTGTTGATGTAGTCCTCGGGGTGGTAGCCCTTCATGCGAAGCTCGTTGACCTCGGGGGTTCTCATGCCGAAGATGAAGATGTTGTCGGTGCCTACAGCCTCGTGGATCTCGACGTTAGCGCCGTCGTAGGTGCCAAGGGTCAGCGCGCCGTTGAGCATGAGCTTCATGTTGCCAGTACCGGAAGCCTCGGTGCCTGCAAGGGAGATCTGCTCGGAAACTTCCGCAGCGGGCATGAGTATCTCGGACAGGGTCACGCGGTAGTCCTCCAGGAATACTACGGAGAGCTTCTCGCGGATCTTCGGGTTGTGCTTGATCTCCTCGCCGATGCACCAGATCATCTTGATGATCTGCTTTGCGATATAGTAGCCGGGAGCTGCCTTGGAAGCGAAGATATAGGTCTTGGGAACGAAGTCAGCGTCCGGATTCTGGAGCAGGTAGTTGTAGTCGGCGATGATGTTCATTGCGTTGAGCTGCTGGCGCTTGTATTCGTGCAGACGCTTAACCTGAACGTCGAAGATGGAGTCGAGGTTGAGCTTGGTGCCGGTGGTCTTTTCAACGTACTCAGCGAATGCCTGCTTGTTCTGCTTCTTGATCTTGCCGAGCTGCTCAAGCACGTTCTTGTCATTAGCGAATACCTGGAACTTGATGAGCTCTGCGGCGTCCTTCTTGAAGCCCTCGCCGATGCACTGGGAGAGCAGGTCTGTAAGGCCATGGTTGCTCTGGAGCAGCCATCTTCTGTAAGCGATACCGTTGGTGACGTTCTTGAACTGGGAAGGTCTGTCGAGGTACTGGAGTCTGAATACATCGTCCTTGATGATCTGGCTGTGCAGCTTGGATACGCCGTTTACGCTGTGGGAAGCAGCGCAGCAGAGGTAAGCCATGTGGATCTTACCGCCCTGGATAATGGACATCTTGGAAACTCTGTCGCTGTCCTGGGTTCTGTTGAACAGATCCTCGCAGTAGCGGCGGTTGATCTCGCAGATGATGGAGTAGATTCTCGGGAGGATCTTCTCAACGAGGCTCTGATCCCACTTCTCAAGCGCCTCAGCCATAACGGTGTGGTTGGTGTAAGCGAAGGTGTTGGTAACGATGTGCCAAGCCTGCTCCCAGCCGTAGCCGCACTCGTCGAGGAGTATTCTCATCAGCTCCGGGATAGCGAGGGTCGGGTGAGTATCGTTGATGTGGATAGCGACCTTCTCGTGGAAGTTCTCCAGTGTGCCGTATACGTTCATGTGGCGCATTACGATATCGCCGACGGAAGCGGCGCACATGAAATACTGCTGGCGCAGACGGAGCGCCTTGCCCTCGAGGTGGTTATCGTTCGGGTAAAGAACTTTGGAAATAGCGTGAGCGATGTTGTTAGCGCCCATAGCCTTGGCGTAGTCGCCGGTGTTGAAGCTGTTCATATCGAAGGACATGGACTCGGCGCTCCACAGACGGAGCTTGGAAACGCCCTTGCTGTCGTAGCCGGAAACGTACATATCGTAGGGAACAGCGTTTACTGTGGTGTAGTTGACGTGCTCGAGGTGGTGGTAGTTATCCTCCCAGTACTCGTTGATCTGACCATCGAAGTGTACCTCGATAGCCTGGTCGGGAACCGGAACGAGCCAAGCGCCGCCGCCGGGGAGCCAGTTATCGGGAAGCTCGGTCTGCCAGCCGTCAACGATCTTCTGCTTGAAGATACCGTACTCATAACGGATAGAGTAGCCGGTAGCGGGATAGTCGCAGGTAGCGAGACCGTCCATGTAGCAGGCTGCAAGTCTGCCCAGACCGCCGTTGCCGAGGCCTGCGTCCGGTTCCTCGTCGTAAACGCTGTCTATCTTGATGCCCATATCATTGAGCGCTTCCTCAGCAACGTCCTGCATGCCGAGGTTGTAAAGGCTGGTCTTGAGGGAGCGGCCCATCAGGAACTCCATGGAAAGGTAGTAAACCTGCTTTCTGCCCTTGGAGTTGCAGTCGTGCATAAAGTTGTGACGCTTTTCCTTGAGGTAGTTGACTACAACGGAGGAAAGTGCGCGGTAAACCTGTGTGATAGTAGCGTTCTGTGCGTCGGTACGGAAATCGAATTCCAGTATGCCGTCGAGCTGTCGCTTCAGTTCATCCTTAGTAAACGGAGAATTCATTCTTTTTGTTGACCCCTTTCAATATGGCGCTTTGCACCTGTTACATATTTTTCACCATCTATCATTATACTATTTTCTCCACGGAATTTCAAGGATTTAAACGTATAACTGTGAAATATAACAATAGTAACATAATGATTTTGAGTAATTTAGACAATATTTCTAGAAACGTCTGGGAACACTTTGAGTATTAATTGACCCTGTAACGATTACAGTCTAATATTATCAAGTGCAATATTCTGGCGACGACCGTTGATTTACTCTCCGCAGACGCGCAAACAAGCTGACAAGCGCTAAGAAACTGTAAAAAAGCCGGCTTGTCGGAATTACTTGCGCAGTTAAAAATTCCGTGGGTTAGCCTGCAGCGCAAAAAAAGCGCAGGTACGTTTGAGTACCTGCGCCGTTTTATTCAGTCAGGAGACTTTCAGAAGGCAATCAAGCCTTGTTGAGTCTAGCCTCGATCTTGTCGAGCTCATCGAAGAGAGCCTGCGGAATGTTGCCGCCCTTTGCCTTGATATCATCGTTGTAATATCTGCGCATCTCAGCGATCTCCTTCTTCCAGAGGTCGACGTCAACTGCGAGCAGCTTGTCCTCAACTTCGGAAGTAACCTCGTCCTCAATGCCCTTGAGGTTGATGTCGCCCTTCTTAGGCAGGAAGCCGATAGGAGTCTCAACAGCGTCAACCTTGCCCTCAACGCGCTTGATGATCCAGTCGAGTACACGCATGTTGTCGCCGAAGCCCGGCCAGATGAAGTTGCCGTTCTCGTCCTGCTTGAACCAGTTAACGTTGAAGATCTTAGGAGCCTTGTCGCCGAGCTTCTCGCCCATCTCGAGCCAGTGTGCCCAGTAGTCGCCTACGTTGTAGCCGATGAACGGCTTCATAGCCATAGGATCGTGACGGAGAACGCCTACAGCGCCGGTAGCTGCTGCGGTGGTCTCAGAGGAAACTGCGGAACCCATGTAGGTGCCGTGTACCCAGTCGAAGGACTGATATACCAGCGGAGTTGTGGAAGCACGTCTGCCGCCGAAGATGATAGCGCTTACAGGAACGCCGTCCGGGTTGTTGAACTCAGGAGATACGCAGGGGCAGTTGACAGCCGGAGCGGTGAATCTGGAGTTCGGGTGAGCAAGCTTCTTGTTCTTGCCGGTAGCGGGGTCGATCTCAGAGGTGAACTCAGGACCGTTTACCTTTGCGCCCTTCCACTCTGTTGCGTCAACAGGCGGGTTCTTGTCGAGACCCTCCCACCAAACGGTGTTGTCTGCGTTGTTCAGAGCAACGTTGGTGAAGATGGTGTTCTTCATTGTGGAAGCAAGCGCGTTGTAGTTGGACTTAGCGTTTGTGCCGGGAGCTACGCCGAAGAAGCCGTTTTCAGGGTTGATAGCGTAGAGTCTGCCGTCCTTGCCGGGCTTCATCCATGCGATATCGTCGCCTACGGTGTAAACCTCATAGCCCTGCTCCTTGTAAACTGCCGGAGGAATGAGCATTGCGAGGTTGGTCTTGCCGCAAGCAGAGGGGAATGCAGCGGTGATGTATCTCATCTCGCCATCGGGCTTCTTAACGCCGAGGATCAGCATGTGCTCAGCCATCCAGCCCTCGTTCTTGCCCTGGTAGGAAGCGATACGCAGTGCGAAGCACTTCTTGCCCAGCAGAACGTTTCCGCCGTATGCGGAGTTGATGGACCAGATCGTGTTCTCCTCGGGGAACTGAACGATGTATCTCTTCTCGGGATCAACGTCAGCCTTGCTGTGCAGACCGCGAACGAAGTCGTTGGAAGTGTCGCCGAGGTTCTTGAAAGCGTCAGCGCCCATTCTGGTCATGATATTCATGTTCAGAACTACGTAGATGGAGTCGGTCAGCTCAACGCCTACCTTTGCGAGGGAGGAGCCGATCGGGCCCATGGAGTACGGGATAACGTACATTGTTCTGCCCTTCATTACGCCGTCGTACATCGGGGTCAGCATTGCCTTCATTTCCTTAGGATCCATCCAGTTGTTGGTGGGGCCTGCGTCCTTCTTCTCACGGCAGCAGATGAAAGTTCTGTCCTCAACTCTTGCAACGTCGTTGGGGAGTGTTCTGTGATACAGGCAGCCGGGGAGCTTCTCCGGATTCAGTCTGTACATCTTGTCCTTATTGCCGTCGGGCAGGGAGCAAACCTCGTTGGTAAGCTCGTCGAGCTGCTCCTTGGAGCCGTCGATCCAGATCACCTGGTCAGGCTTTGTAAGAGCTACCATCTCGTCAACCCACTTGATAACGTTAGGGTTCTTGGTTAATACACCGGGATTTCTTGCCATAGTAGTTATCTCCTTCTGAAATTTTTTTTGGAATACGAGAAAGCCAGCGGCTTCAGACGGCTGCATACACTTTCTCCACAATTAACATTATACCCGAAATTTTGCAATAAGTCAAGTCGTAATCCTCGATTTTTTGAGAATTTTTTAACAAATGCATATGAAAATTGTATGATAAATATACCTTAGAATGATCGGCTCACGCGGAAGCCCCGGAGGACGCTGTTTCTTCGGCTGAGAGCTGTGTTAGTTTACGGGGCGTCGTACATCAGCGCATACTATATAATAAACAGGCAGGATTCGCACCCTGCCTGTTTTTGTATGACCGCCGATGTGGCGCCGGAATTACCTGTTGCGCTCCTTCATAGCGCGTTCGATCTCGCGGCCTGCGTCGCGCTTTGCCATATCGTCGCGCTTGTCGTGGAGCTTCTTGCCCTTGCAGAGCCCGACCTGCACCTTGACGCGGGAGTCCTTGAAATACATGGACACCGGAACAAGCGTGTAGCCGCCCTGCTTCACCTGACCGAACAGCTTGAGTATCTCCTTCTTGTGCATCAGGAGTTTACGCGTCCGGTAGGGATCCTTGTTGAAGATGTTCCCCTTTTCATAGGGGGAGATGTGCATGTTGCGGATAAACGCCTCGCCGTTCTCTATCGATATCCAGGAATCCTTCAGGTTCACGCCGCCGTTGCGAATGGATTTGACCTCCGTTCCGAACAGCTCTATGCCTGCTTCGTAGCTCTCGATAATGAAATATTCATGCCTTACGACGCGGTTTTCCGCTATAGTTTTTGTGTTCATTTTACCTCCGTGAGGCGGTTATCAGTCAATGCCCACGATGTACTTCAGGATCACTACTGCGTCGTCTGCTCTTACCCAGCCGTCGCCGTTTACGTCAGCGGCCGCCTTCTGCTCGTAGTTTTCGAGGGTGGTCTCGCCGATGACTGCCTTGAGGATAGTCACTGCGTCGAGCGCGGTGCAGTTGCCGTCGCCGTCAACATCGCCGGAAACGATGAGGGAGTAGGAAACGTTGCTGTTGGGAGCGGCAGCTTTCATACCGGTGGCGATGTACTGCGTCTCGGAAGCGGCTGTGCCGTCTGCGTTTGTGATCTTGATGAACTCGCCGTTTTCGATGTTGTCGCGGAAATCAGCAACGGTGTACTTCTTCTTGAAGCCGGCAGCGATGGTGCGCTTGTCGTTGTTGATAACGAAATTGGAGGAGATCATCTGGAAATTCTGAAGCACGGAGCTTATGAAGTAATCGCCGCCCTCGCTGAAACTTGTGGTAACGGAGCCGTTTTCGACTGTTACCTCTCTGATGAATTCAGATTTCTTGGTGGCTGTGTTCCACTTATAGAGTCTGTAAACGCCGTTCTTGTATACCTTTGAAACGTCAAGTGTGAGTTCGCCGATTCCGGGGAACGCGCCGGTCTGCTTGAAGGAGATTATCTGGTAGTCGCTCGCGGAGCCTACTTCAAAGCGGATCTGCTCCTCGACGCTGCTGGTGTAGAGCACCTCGGGGTCGAAGTCGGCGGGCTTGGAAACGTCGGTGCCGATGAACTTCCAGCTATACTTGGAGCCGTCGCGGGTGGCGCCCCTGGCGGTGACGTACTTGTTTTCGCCGTAGATGGACTCAAACTCAGCCTTGGTGATCTTGTCCGGTGTGAACTGCTTTGTAGCTACCAGCCCGTTCTGAGCGTCCTGGAACGCTTTTATTGCCTTGTTTGCGTCGTCGAGGGAGGTGGAAGCGTCCGAGGAAGCGTCTGAAAGCAGCGTGGCAGCTTCCGCGAGGGGCTTCCAGCTTTCAGCGGTGTAGTCCTCCTCCTTGTAGGTCTTGGCGATGGTGAGGAGGTCGGAAAGTATCTTCTTGGTGTTGGCGTTTACGCCGCTTACGAGATTTTTCTTCGCCTCGGTCAGGCTGTCGTAGGCGTTCTGGAGCATGTCGCTGTCGGTGTTGCTGTAGCTCAGGATAGCCTTTGCGGTGCTGAGCTGATTTGAGAATACCGTCCAGCTCGTGGAGGTGTAGGAGTCCTTTGTGAGCTTCTCGCACTCGGAGATGAGGGTCTCGAGGCGGAACTTAACGGTTGTGGGGTCGCTGCCGTCGAGGAAGTACACCGTAACGGTGGTGCGGATATTCGGGTTGGAGCTGGTTCCGGTACCATAAATGCCAAGAGAAATGGTACCGGTGATCTTTCCTGCCTTACTTACTACTCCGTTTGTAACGTTTGAACTGAAGTCGATATCAAATTCAATATTTTCATTCTTGAGGTAAGCGGAATTATTCTTCTCGCTGTCGGGAATGTTGTAAGTAGGAAGATCCGGATCGTAGAAATACTCAGGAAGCAGGCTCTTATCGCTGAGAGTAACAGTGGACAGAACTTTATCCTTGAACGCATTGATATCCAGATCAGACAGTGTATCCCCTACGCCGAAGTAGTAAGTATCCGGAGTTACGACGAGCTTGCGCTGATTGGTGGAATTAAGAAGGTTGTTGTTTATCTTCTTTGTGGTGATGTTGAGTGCGGAGAACCATGCAGGTACGCTTGTAAGGTAGTTATTGCTGAGGTCAACGGAGGTCAGAGCAATATCCTTCGAAAGGTCGAGCGTGCCGATGGTGGAGCTGCGCAGCTTGTTGTTGGAAAGGTCGAGGGTACGCAGGCGCGGCATGTACTGCACGATACCCGGTATGGACTCAAGACCCATTCCGCTGAGGTTGAGCGAGGTGATGCGCTCCAGGTTTCCGAAGGTGATCTCGGTGTAGTCCTTGACGTTGGCGGCGGACTGGATCGCTTTTATGAACTTCTCGTTGGGGACGGTTTCGCCGGTTCCGCAGAACAGACTGGGATCGTAATACCATACGCAATCATTGGAATCGTAGTCTGTTATCGCTGCAAAGCTTGTAAGCGGCATTGCACCCTGAACCGCTCCAACGGTAAGGCAGCCGGAAAGAACCGCAGCGGCTATTCTCTTGTTGAGTTTCATAATTATCCTCTCCTTAATATATTTCCTCAATTTCCCATATGTAATGCCAGTTGCGGCATTGTAATCATGATTAGTATAGCACAATTTCAGGCGTTTGGCAAGAGATAATTAAGTAATTTTCCATAAAATCTGAGATTTTTACACAAAAAACCCCATGCATGAAGCGTGGGGCGTTTCTGTTTTGGCGTCTTAACTGAACCGCAGCCGGTGCAGTATCAGAAGTCGATATCGTTTACCGCGGAGTTTGCAAGCTGAAGCTCCTTCTTGGGAACCCTTTTCAGCGGGGAATACACGAACTTCTTGCAGGAGTCGTAAGCCTTTACGTCGCCCATCTTGGAGCAGTGTATCTTGTCGCCTTCGCCGGCGATGCCTAACTCGCAGTATTTGCAGGAGGGCTTGATGTTATTGCCGAACAGCTTTTTCTTTGCCATATGAATTCCTCCAGTCGAATCATAATAACAGGTCTGCGCCTTTGTACACTTTATTATAGCATAGAAGCGCTGAAATGTCTACCACAAAACGCCAAGATTTTTCATTCTTATTTTTGTTGTTTTTGCACAAAAGTGCGGTCGATTCAACAGGGAGCGATCCGCCGCAGCTGATCAAATCGGCGCCTCTCCCGCAAAATAAGCACTTTACTATTGACTTTTGGCGAAAAAGATGTATAATAAATATGTATGCGTATTCCTTATGGAGTAAACAGATAAATTTTGCAAAACAAAGAGGACAAACATTATGAAATGGACTGGACTTAATGATCTCCGCGAGAGCTACCTGAGTTTCTTCGAGAGTAAGGGACACCTGCGCCTGAACAGCTTTCCGCTGGTTCCGCAGGGGGATAATTCTATCCTGCTCATCAACGCCGGAATGACCCCGCTGAAAAAGTACTTCCAGGGTATCGAGGAGCCGCCGCGCCACCGCGTCACCACCTGCCAGAAGTGCATTCGTACACCTGATATCGAGAACGTCGGCAAGACCGCGCGCCACGGAACTTACTTCGAAATGCTCGGCAACTTCTCTTTTGGCGACTACTTCAAGCATGAAGCCATCGCATGGGCGTGGGAGTACCTCACCAAGGTTCTGGAGATCCCGCCGGAGCGCCTGTGGGTCACCATCTACGAGCAGGACGACGAAGCCGGAGACATCTGGGCTAACGAGGTCGGAGTTCCACGCGAGCGTATCATCAAGCTCGGCAAGGCTGATAACTTCTGGGAGCACGGAAGCGGTCCCTGCGGCCCCTGCTCTGAGATACACTACGACCGCGGCGAGAAGTACGGTCACTTCGACCACATCGGTCAGGACAACTTCGAGGAAGTCGGCGACTGCGACCGTATCATCGAGATCTGGAACAACGTATTCACACAGTTCGACAACGACGGCCACGGCAACTACACCCAGCTCAAGACCAAGAACATCGACACCGGCATGGGTCTGGAGCGTCTCGCATGCGTAATGCAGGACGTTGACAACCTGTTCGAGGTCGACACCGTTCAGAATATCCTCAAGAAGATAAGCTCCATCGTCGGCGTTGACTACAAGGCTGACCCCGTAAAGGACATCTCCCTGCGCGTTATCACCGACCATATCAGAAGCACCACATTCATGGTAGGCGACGGCGTTCTCCCCTCCAACGAGGGCAGAGGCTACGTCCTCCGCAGACTGCTCAGAAGAGCCGCAAGACACGGCAGACTTCTCGGCTGCACAAAGCCGTTCCTCCACGAGGTATGCGACACCGTTATCAACGAGAACCTCTCCGCTTATCCGGAGCTTGACGAGAAGCGCGCTTACATCAAGAAGGTTATCCAGACCGAGGAGGAGAGCTTCGCAAAGACCATCGACAAGGGCACCGAGATCCTGAACGAGATGATCGAGAAGCTCCAGAGCAGCGGCGAAAAGGTGCTGCCCGGCGCTGATGTATTCAAGCTGCACGACACCTACGGATTCCCGCTCGACCTCACCAAGGAGATACTGCACGAGAACGGTCTCGAGGCTGACGAGGAGGGCTTCCAGGAGTGCATGAAGGTCCAGAAGGACACCGCCCGCAAGAACAAGAAGCTCGGCGGCGGCTGGGACAACGCGAAGAACTCCGCGCTCGACGCCTACAAGACCACATTCGTGGGCTACGCCGAACTTGAGAAGCAGACAAAGCTGCTCGCCATTGTGAAGAACGGCGAAGTTTCCGAACTCTGCGAAGAGGGCGATGATGTTTCCGTAGTTCTGGAGGAAACTCCGTTCTACGCTGAGATGGGCGGTCAGGTCGGCGACTGCGGCACCGTAGTTTCCGGCGACAACGTTATCGAGATCACCAACACCCAGAAGCTCACAAACGGCGCGTTCATCTCCAACGGTAAGGTAGTAAGCGGCGGATTCGCTGCCGGCGAGACCGTAACCGCAAAGGTAGACGCCGAGAAGCGCGCGGCTACACAGCGCAACCACACCTGCGCCCATATCCTCCAGGCTGCTCTGAGACATGTTCTCGGCGACCACGTACACCAGGCGGGTTCCTATGTCGACCCGTATCAGTGCCGTTTCGACTTCAGCCACTTCAGCGCGGTAACTCCCGAGGAGCTCGCTAAGGTCGAGGAATATGTAAATAATGTCATCATGGAGGCTGTTCCGGTAGTCACCGAGGAGCTGCCCATCGAGGAAGCAAAGAAGAAGGGCGCTATGGCTCTGTTCGGCGAGAAGTACGGCGACGTGGTACGCGTTGTTTCCGTCGGCGATTACTCCACTGAGTTCTGCGGCGGCACTCACCTGAAGAACTCCTCCGAGGCTGGTCTGTTCAAGATAGTTTCCGAGTCCTCCGTAGCAAGCGGCGTAAGACGTATCGAGGCTGTAACAGGCATGAACGTGCTGAACCTGCTCAACTCCATGAAGGACACCCTCGCGAAGGCTTCCGACGTTCTCAAGATCTCCAACTCCAACGAGCTGGTTCACCGCTGCGAGAGCGTTATGAGCGAGCTGCGCGAGAAGGATAAGAAGATCGAGAGCATGGCTCAGGCTGCGGCTAACGCACAGCTCGGCGACCTCGGCGCAGGCTGCCCCGAAGTAAACGGCGTGAAGATCGTCACCGCTGCGCTGGACGGCACAGGCGCTGACGGGCTCCGCAAGATCGGCGATTCCCTCGCGGATAAGTTCGACTGCTTCGTTGCAGTACTCGCAGGAACTGCGGACGGCAAGAGCAGCATACTCTGCAAGTGCTCCAAGAGCGCGGTCGCAAAGGGCGCGAATGCAGGAACCCTCGTTCGTGAGATCGCGGCTGTCGCAGGCGGCAAGGGCGGCGGAAAGCCCGACCAGGCTATGGCGGGTATCCCGGACGCTTCCAGGATAAAGGACGCGCTGGCTGCTGCCGCTGATATCGCTGCAAAGTATATCAAGTAATTAAAGGCTCATCGGTTTATTTTAACAACGTTAAAATGTCGTTTTCTTTGGTTCCCGGGGAAAACGACATTTTAGGTAATGGGCAAAGTTAAATAATCGTTAATATTTGGAGGTGCTTATGGACGAGCAGAAGATCACACCGAAGAAATCAGAGGCGGGTATCGAGTACATCAGGGAAATGCGACTCGCGGGTTTGATAAAAAGGGATATTATCCCGGCTGACGAGGCTGTGGGCTATGAGGAGCTTGAAAAAAACGGAAGCCTTCCGGACGGAGTATATGCGACCTACGAAAACGGAAAAAGGTCGTACTGCCGTGTTGAGAGCACTGTTCCGGACATGACCGGCGAGGAGATTGACCGGCTGATACAGCTTCGCAAGGCGAGCGACCTCCGCACTATAAAGAACTGGATATTATTCTTTGGCGTGATGGCCGTCATCGGACTCTGCCTCGGAGGGATTTCTCTGTTCGTGCGCTGATAAAACCGTAATTTTCCATGTAACCAAACAATAAAAGAACTGTCATATATATCAGGAGGACAAAATCATGAACGACTGCTTATTCTGCAAGATCATTTCCGGCGAGATTCCCTCAACAAAGGTTTTCGAGGACGACCAGGTGCTTGCATTCCGCGACATCGCGCCGATGGCTCCCACGCACATCCTCGTTATCCCCAAGACCCACATCGCCGGGGTTGACGAGATAACCCCCGAAAACAGCGCTGTAGTAGCCCACATTTTCGAGATGATACCCATAATCGCCAGGGAGGAGGGTCTCACCGGCGGCTACCGCGTAGTCAGCAACATCGGCGAGGACGGAGGTCAGACCGTACGCCATCTGCATTTCCACATTCTCGGCGGCAGGAAGCTCGCCACCGAAATGGCGTAAGGCGTAATGGCTAAGGGACCTGTATTCCGGCTCACACCGGAGAATGCGCTCCGCAGCGAGCTCCAGGCGGGGAAGGTGCGCCCCGCGTATTTCTTCTATGGCGAGGAGGACTTCCTCACCCGCACCTACACCGACATGGTGATAAAAACCGCCGGGGCGCTCGAGGGCGACGGACTGAACCTGCTCAGGTTCCGGGGAGTTCCCGACATGGACAAGCTGTCCGACTTTGCGGAGAGCATGCCGTTTTTCGCGCCGAACAAGTGCGTCCGCATAACCGACCTCGACCCGGAATCCCTTGATAACCAGCAGCTCAAGGACATGATAAAGCTGGTGGAGGAGCTTCCCGAGACCACCGTGATTGTATTTGCGCTGATAACAACCGCGCTCGACGACGCCAAGCCCAAGGCAAAGACCAAGAAGCTTGTCGAAACAGTGGAGAAGCGCGGGGCGGTCTGCAAGTTCCCGCTGCTTAGCGTGAACGCTGTCGCGGGAATGGCGGCGCGCAAGGCGGCGAAGGCGGGCTGCACGCTTTCCGCGCAGGACGCGGCGTTCCTTGCGGAGCGCTGCGGGTGTTCGCTGACGCTGCTTCAGACCGAGGTCGAGAAGCTCTGCACCTACCGCCAGAGCGGGGAGATAACCCGCGCCGATATAAGCGCGCTGGTTCCCCGGACGCTGGACGCCAGCGCCTACGACCTTTCCGAGCTGCTGTTCGCGGGAAACTGCGGAGCGGCTCTGCGTATGCTCGACGACCTGTTTCAGCAGCGCGTGGAGCCTGTGCTTATCCTTTCGGCGGTGTCCGGGGCGTTCGTGGACTGCTACCGCGGGAAGCTCGCGGTCAGGGCCGGGAAAAGCTCTCAGCAGGCGGCAGCGGATTTCGGCTACTTCGGCGGCAGAGCCTACTATTTCGGGAAGGCCTGCACGAAGGCGCGGGGGCTGTCCGATGGATACCTCAACGCCTGCATGGAGGTGCTTTTCCGCACCAACCGGCTGATGAACTCCTCCAAGACCGACAGCCGGCTGCTGCTTGAGCGGGCGTTCACAGAAATTTCCGCATTGAAAGGCGCGCGGGTATGATACGCGTCAAACAAGCAATAATAGTAGAGGGCAGGTACGACAAGATACGGCTCTCCAACATCGTGGATACGGCGATAATATGCACGAACGGCTTTTCCATCTACAAGGACGCCGATAAGCAGGAGCTGATAAAGTCCCTGGCGGAAAAGACCGGCATAATTATCCTCACCGACAGCGACAGCGCGGGGTTCCAGATACGCTCGTTTATCCGCAGCATCGTCAAAAAGGGAGAGGTGCTGAACGCGGTGACGCCGGATATTTTCGGCAAGGAGCGCAGGAAGCCCCAGCCCTCGAAGCAGGGGAAGCTAGGCGTTGAGGGAATCCCGGACGAGCTGATAATCGAGGCGCTGAAAAACTGCGGTGCCGTAATCGACGGCGAGGCTCCGGAAAAACACGAAGATCCGCTGACCCGCACCGACCTCATGGAGCTGGGTCTAATCGGTGGAGAGAACTCCGCAGAGCGCCGCCGGGAGCTGCAAAAGCGCCTGGGGCTGCCGGAGCTGCTTTCCGCAAAGCTGCTGCTGGAAATGGGTAACAGAATGTTTTCCCGCAGCGGATTTATAGAAGCCGTCCGGAAAATGGACGAAGAACAAAAGTAACAAGGGTGCATTTATGGTATTTTCCAGCTTAACATTTCTGTTTGCGTTTCTTCCGATAACGCTGATATTGTACTACCTCGTGCCGAAGAAAGCCAAGAACGTCGTCATACTGATAAGCGGACTTGTGTTCTACGCATGGGGCGAGCCGATATACGTCCTGGTGATGATACTGTCGACTTTCATCGACTACACCGCCGGCCGCATAATCGACAAATACGACGACCGGCCGAAAATACGAACGGCGTGCCTGCTGGTCTCGCTGATAATGAACATCGGCCTGCTTGCTACGTTCAAGTACCTCGGGTTCATCATTGAGGCTCTGAACGCCGGATTCGGGATCGCTATCCCGAACCCGAACCTGCCTCTTCCTATCGGCATCAGCTTCTTTACGTTCCAGTCGATGAGCTACACCATCGACCTCTACCGCCGGCAGATAAAGGTTCAGAAGAACGCGGCCAGCTTCATGGCGTTCGTTACGCTGTTCCCGCAGATTGTGGCGGGGCCTATCGTAAGGTACGAGGATATCCAGAACGAGATCGACGACCGCACCATCACCGAAAAGATGATCGGAGACGGTATCTCAAGATTCATCGTCGGGCTTGGCAAGAAGGTGCTCATAGCCAACAACATAGGTCTGCTGTGGACTGAGATAAAGGCGATGGATTACGGCGAGATCTCCGCAGTGACGGCGTGGCTCGGTATCCTTGCGTTCACGTTCCAGATCTACTTTGATTTCAGCGGATACTCCGATATGGCGATAGGTCTCGGAAAGATGATGGGATTCCACTTCCCGGAGAACTTCAACTATCCCTATATGTCGCACAGCGTTGCGGAATTCTGGCGGCGCTGGCATATCACGCTCGGTGACTGGTTCAAGAGCTACATCTATTTCCCGATGGGCGGAAGCCGCAAGGGTCTGCCGCGAACCATTATCAACCTCCTCGTAGTGTGGACGATCACCGGTATCTGGCACGGCGCAAGCTGGAACTTCATGCTGTGGGGCACCTACTTCGGTATCCTGATAGTGATTGAGCGGCTGTTTCTCGGAAAGGTGCTTGAGAAGATACCCTCATTTTTCAGTTGGCTGTACACGTTCATTATGGTGGTGTTCGGCTGGGTAATGTTCGACGCGGTGGCTCCCGGGACTGTCAGCTTCGGCAACGTTTTCGAGCAGATATGGACGTTCATTTCGGCGATGTTCGGCGGAAACGGTGTGTTCATAGACGACACCGCAACGAACTATATCGTAAACTATGGTATTATTTTTGCAGTGTGCATTTTCGGCAGCTCCGATGTGCTCAAGACCTTCGCGGAGTATATCCGCAAAAAGGCTCCGACCTGGGTGCAGTATGGATTCCCGGTTGTGGATACGGTCATCATGCTCGCTTCAGTGGCGTACCTTTCCACCTCGAACTACAATCCGTTCCTGTACTTTAACTTCTGAGAAAGGAGAGCCGAATGAATAAGAAATTTCACATGACCCCCGCGAAGCTGACCGCGGCGCTGTTCGCCGTAATACTGCTTACGGTGCCGATAGTTACCATCGCTCTCCCGAAACAGGAGCGCAGCGAAAACGAGAACCGCACGCTGGCGAAGTTCCCGGATATCGTTAACCACACAAAAATGGACAAGGCGGAGAATCTCGGCGATGTGCTCGGCGCTATCCGCTGGGACGACATCACCACCCGCGACGAAGACAGCTGGATGGATAAATTCGAGACCTACTTTTCCGACCACCTGGTAGGCCGCGAGGATTGGGTGCGCGCCCGCAACGAGATGGAGAAGCTCGCAGGCAAGAAAGAGATCAACGGAGTTTACACCGTTGACGACCAGATGATACAGGCTTTCAAGACCTACGACAAGAGCGACGTTGAATCCTCGCTGAACGCGATGAACCGTTTCGCGGAGACTCACCCGGATATTCAGGTAAGCTTCATGATGGCGCCGACGGTGCAGGAGCTTTATACTTCGAAAATACCGTCCTACGCCGGGTACCTCAGCGAAAAGACCTTCATCGACGAGTGCTACAAGAAGATGAACGGGATCAGCACGGTGGACTGCCTGAGCTACCTCACGGGGCACAGCTCGGAGTACGTATTCTACCGCACCGACCATCACTGGACGAGCCTCGGCGCGTACTACGCGTACTGCGCGGCGGCAAAGACTCTGGGCTACAGCGCGTACACCCTCGACCAGTTCAATATTGAGACCGCGAGCAGCAGTTTCCGCGGTACCCTGTATTCCAAAACGCTGGACAACGGAGTAACTCCGGACAGCATTGATTACTTCCACCTTGCCTCCGGCGGCCCGAAGGTAAAAATGACGGTGTTCGACGGGACCAAGGAGACTGTATACGACAGTCTGTACGTCCGCAGCTACCTTGACGTTAAGGACAAATACTCCAGCTTCACCGGAAGCAATTCGCCGATAGTCACCATAGAGACCGACGTTGACAACGGCAAGAACCTCCTGCTGATAAAGGACAGCTACGCGCACAGTCTGGTGCCGTTCCTTGCGAACCACTACAGCAAGATAACCATGGTGGATATGCGCTACATCAACGTTGACCTCGGCAGGCTCATCGACCTTTCGGAGTACCAGCAGGCGCTGTTCATGTATAATGCGGTAACATTCAGCAGCGATCTCACGATAAAGAGAATTTCGCTCACAAAGTGACCGCGGTTCTGGCGGATAATCTGATACGGGCAGGCAATGCGCCTGCCCGTCGGCTTGTCGAAAAAGTCATAACGGCAGTAAATTTCAAAAACTGTGGGGGAAAACTCTTGTTTTCCCCCACACCCCTTTAGCGCCATTGAATCGTTTAACTGCGCGCCAGCGCGCAGAGTGGTGAGGGCTCTGCCCTCACGCTCCCGCTTCCTTTTGTAAGCAAAAGGAAGCGAAAACCAATACGCTACGCGAAAATTTATAAACCTTATTGACAGCCTCACGGGCGGCATAGCTTTGTATGCCGTCAAAGTGGCGCCTGATTTCAGGTGTTCCGGACAAAAAAGCTCCCCGGGAAGTTCCCGGGGAAAATATATTCAGTAAGGAAAAACCGATGACAATGCTGCGGGAAATTACTTGATGGCTGCGAATGCAGTATCGAGAGCCTCAATGAGGTCGTCGATATGCTCGGTGCCGATGGAAAGTCTGATGGTGTTGGGCTTGATACCCTGCTCGAGCAGCTCGGATTCGGTGAGCTGGGAGTGAGTTGTGGAAGCCGGGTGGATAACCAGGGACTTAACGTCGGCAACGTTAGCAAGCAGGGAGAATATCGGCAGGTTGTCGATGAACTTCTGAGCGTCCTCTGCGGTGCCCTTTACCTCGAAGGTGAAAATGGAGCCGCCGCCGTTCGGGAAGTACTTCTTGTAAAGCTCGTGAGTAGGCTCGGAAGCGAGGGAGGGGTGATGTACAGCCTCTACCTGCGGGTGCTTGCTGAGGTACTCAACTACCTTCAGCGCGTTGAATACGTGGCGCTCAACACGCAGCGAGAGGGTTTCCAGACCCTGGAGGAATATGAATGCGTGGAACGGAGAGATAGTAGCGCCGGTGTCGCGCAGGAGGATAGCTCTGATGTAGGTCACGAAAGCTGCCGCGCCAACTGCGTCCGAGAAGCTGATGCCGTGGTAGGAGGGGTTCGGCTCGGAGATCCATGCGTATCTGCCGGACTTCTTCCAGTCGAAGTTGCCGCTGTCTACGATAACGCCGCCGATCGCTGTTCCGTGGCCGCCGATGAACTTTGTAGCGGAGTGTACCACGATGTCAGCGCCGTACTCGATCGGGCGGAGCAGGTAAGGAGTTGCAAAGGTGCTGTCAACTACCAGCGGGATACCGTGCTTGTGAGCGATCTTCGCGAGGGTCTCGATGTCGGCTACGTTGGAGTTCGGGTTGCCCAGGGACTCAACGTACAGCGCCTTGGTGTTCTCGTCGATAGCCGCCTCGAAGGAGCCTTCAACATAAGGATCTACGAATTTTGCGGTTATGCCGTACAGCGGAAGGGTGTGTTCCAGCAGGTTGTAGGTTCCGCCGTAGATGGTGTTTGCAGCTACGATGTTCTCGCCCTGCTTTGCAAGAGCCTGAATGGTGTAGGTGATAGCGGCAGCGCCGGAAGCGGTAGCCAGTGCAGCTACGCCGCCCTCGAGAGCTGCGATGCGCTTCTCGAATACGTCCTGGGTGGAGTTGGTGAGTCTGCCGTAGATGTTGCCCGCGTCAGCAAGTCCGAAACGTGCGGCTGCGTGAGCGGAGTTCTTGAAAACGTAGGAAGTTGTTGCGTATATCGGCACTGCGCGTGCGTCGGAAGCAGGGTCGGGCTGCTCCTGGCCAACGTGGAGCTGTAAGGTCTCAAATCTGTAGTTCTTGTTCTCTGACATGGCGTTTATCCTCCAAATTATAATTGATTTCGTTCGTTTGTGTTGTTCAGGTTGTTCAGTTTTTTGGTTTTTCTTTCGCGTCCGTGTTATCGGGATCGTCTTCACATTCGTGACATTCGTGCTGAGCTGCACATTCGGTCGGTTCTTATGGCTTTCATGATTTCTTTCATTTCAGCACCTCCGTGTTTTTCTTTCTGTACTAAGTATATCACAACGGTAGGTATTTGTCTAATCCTTTATTTTTATAGCTAGCTATAAATTCGATTTATAACTGGCTGCTTGACAATTTTCGCGCCATGCTGTACAATAATAATATAAATCTGAAAGGAGCACAGCAATGAAGAAACTGCTGCTTCCCCTAGCGGGAGCATTACTTATAATAAGCGGACTGAGCGGCTGCCAGTCCACCGAACTTGTTTCAGGTCTGCCAACGCCCTCCGTGGTGACGGAATCTACAGCCGCTGACAGCTCCGGGGAACCTGGAGCAACTTCCGAAAATAGCGAAGCTGACGGGCAGATCCAGTCAACTGAACAATCAGTGACCGTGGAATCTCCCGCCGAAGACTCCGGAACCCCGGAACAGCGCGCAGCTGAGATACTCTCAGGAATGACCACCGCCGAGAAAGCGGGTCAGGTAATACTAGCAAGGTACCCGGGAGAAAACGCGCTGTCCGAGGCGCAGAAATACCACCTTGGAGGTTACGTGATGTTCGGCGTGGATTTCCGCGGCAGCACTCCGGAGGAGATAACCGCGGAAATCGCGGAGATACAGAGCGCGTCGAAGCTGCGAATGCTGTTTGCGGCGGACGAGGAGGGCGGCACGGTGGTGCGTATCTCAAAGTACCCGCAGTACCGTGCGGAGCCGTTCCCGGCACAGGCTGAGGTTCTGTCACAGGGGCTGGACGCGGTGAGTTCCGAAGCGCAGGAGATATCCGGGCTGATGAGCTCCCTGGGGCTTAATATGAACCTCGCGCCGGTGTGCGACCTGCCGCGCTCCGAGACGGATTTCATCTACGACCGCGCTTTCAGCACCGATCCACAGCAGACCTCCCGGGCGGTGGGCGCGGCTGTGGAAAGCTACGGGCAGAGCGGGCTGATATGCGCACTGAAGCACTTCCCGGGCTACGGCAACAACCTGGACACTCACACGGGAATTTCAATAGACGAGCGCCCGCTTTCCGAGATCACGGAGCTTGACCTGGAGCCGTTCCGGGCGGGGATATCCGCAGGCGCTCCGGTGGTGATGGTGTCGCACAATATCGTTAACTGCATAGACGACAGCCTGCCTGGGTCGCTGTCCGGGAAAATGTATGCGTTCCTGCGGGAGCAGGGATTCACCGGCGCGGCGATGACCGACGATCTCTCAATGGACGCAGTAGGGGAGTACTGCGGGGAAAACGCGGCGGCAGTCACGGCGCTGAAAGCCGGAGCGGACGTCCTGTGCTGCACCGACTACGCTTCCGCGGCGGAGGCTCTGACGGCGGCGGTGGAATCCGGCGAGATACCGGAGGAACGAATCGACGAAGCGGTCACAAGGGTGCTGCTGCTGAAACTCACCTACGGAATAATAGAATAAAGGAAGTGTACTATGAAATACTACATATTTGACCTGGACGGAACCATCGCGGACAGCATGGGCTACTGGTACGGAAGCTTCCGGGAGGACGAGCGTTACGACCATGAGCGAATGCAGCAGGTCCGCCTGGCGATGAAGGAGAAGTACGCGGAGATCATTCAGCCGCGCCCCGGAGCGCTGGAGCTTCTGGAGCGGCTTTACTCAGAGGGCGCTGTGATGTGCATTGCGAGCGCTACCGACCGCTGGGTGTCCGAGCCGTTTATGAAGAAATTCGGGCTGGACAGGTTTTTCCGGTTCTACCTTGACTGCACCGAAGCGGGAGCGCACAAGGACAAGCCGGATATTTTCCTGCAGGCAGCTCAGCGGCTGGGGGCTTCCATAGCTGAATGCACCGTGGTGGAGGACTCCGCCTACTGCGCAGAGACTGCGCATAACGCAGGCTTCCGGGTCATCGGGATATACGACCCGAATACCGCGCCCCGCGGGGACGTTTCGCAGTTTGCTGATGTGTTTATCAGGGAGCTTGCGGAGTTCCCGGATTGATTGCTGAAATAAAAAAGTGCAGACCAACAGCCTGCACTTAATTCTTAATTAGAAACAAAATCCGGGACTGCAATCAAGCAGCCCCGGACGTTTACTTATTCCTTAAAATATTTCTTGATGAAATCCTCAAGCAGGTCTACAGAGCCTTCAATGCCGAGCGCGGAACTGTCGAGACACAGCTCGTAGTTCTCCGGAACGCCCCAACGCTTGTCGGTGTAGTAGTTGTAGTAGGAGATACGCTGCTTATCCATGCGCTTTACGTACTCCGCAGCGTGCTTCTCGCCGATACCATAGGCGTTTATAGCGCGATTTATGCGGTCCTCCAGGGGAGCCGTGATGTAGATGTTGACCACATTGTTGAAGTCCCTGAGGGCATAGTCCGCGCACCTGCCGATGATAAGGCAGGATTCCTTCGAAGCTATCTTCTGAATAGCGTTCAGCTGTGCAAAGAACAGCGCGTCGTCAAACGGAACTCCACCCTGACCGTAGGTGGTCGAGAGCAGATACAGGAAGCTGTTCGTGCGGCGCTCGTCGCTTTCCTCGAAGTGAGTCTTGTGTATGCCGCTGTCCTTTGCCGCAACGTCCAGCAGCTTGTTATCCCAGAAGCTTACGCCCAGCCGCTTTGCGAGGGTCTCGCCGATTTCTCTGCCGCCGCTTCCGTATTGTCTTGTGATGGTAATTATCTTCTTAGCCATGATGGATCGCCTCCGTCTGAGTAGCTTCACCTTTTTACGGTGGTGTTTCCGTTGATATAAGTATATCACGAACGGACGGATTTGTCTACAGTTTTCACAAGAATTTTCCTGTGGCATTTATATTTTTGTGTAATTTCACTACTATGCCAACTGTATTTTAATTGAAATTGCCCACACTCAACCCATGATGATCTTTTCCAGCTCGGCGGCGTCCTTGGCGAGATATGTAGGGTTCATCGCTGAAAGCTCCTCGTAGCCGCGGAAGCCCCACAGTGCTCCGCAGACGTCTATGCCGGCGTTGTGACCGGTCTGGATATCAACGTTGCTGTCGCCGACGTACAGCGCCTCTGAGGGCTGAACTCCCGCACGGCGGATAAGCTCATGCGCGGCTCCGGGGTCGGGCTTGGCGGGGAAGCCTGCTCCGAATCCGATAACGTCGTCGAACTCGTCGCCGAAGCTGAGTTTTATAAGCTCCTGCGTGAATTCATGCGCCTTGTTGGAATTAGCCGCGCATTTTATTCCAGCCGCGCGGAGCTTCCTTATAAGCTCCGGAATGCCGGGGTAGGGCTTGGTGCGGTCGCACTTGTGGGCGGAGTAGTACTCCATGAAAATGTCGTACGCCTTATGCTCGGTCTCCTTGTCGTGACCCGCCGGGAGCATTCTCTCGATAAGCTTCGGAATGCCGTTTCCTACGAAATGCCGGTAGCTTTCCTCCGGGTGCTGCGGAAATCCCATGACCTCCAGAGTGTGGTTTCCGGCGGCGGCGAGGTCGCCTATGGTGTTAAGCAGGGTTCCGTCAAGATCGAAAATTACAAGTTTATACATGTCGTGCCTCTTTTGTTCGTTGTGTATTTGTGTATTTCAGATTTTTTTCGCGAATACGAGCTTGTCCTGCGCGCTCAGCGTGATGACCTGCCCGGTGTACAGCAGGAAAGTACCGTTGGGGCGGATTATCGCGAACAGCGATTCGTCCGGCTCCAGCTCGATGTCTCCGGGAATGCTCCCGACGTACTCGGCGGGGGTGTTCATCGTGGTGAATTTCACCGGATTGCGCTCGAGGAAAACCTCGGTCTCGCTGCTGACGTCCTCGATGGCGGCGCATGCGGACTGCACGGTAAGCCTTGTCGGGCAGACGGTGTGTAACCCGAAGCCCTTGAAAACGTCCATCTTGTCCACGTCGGAGATACGCGCGAACACACGCTGCACTCCGAATATCTCCTTAGCCATCTGAGCCGCCATGATGTTCAGGTCGTCGTCCTGGGCGACGGCGCATACCGCGTCGCAGCTTTCTATTCCAGCTTTTCTGAGCACGTTCTGGTCGATGGGAACTCCGGTCGTCGTGAACCCGGAGAAATCCCCCGGGAGCCTGTCGAAGTTCTCCGGGCGGCGGTCGATAACGGAAACGTCGTGGCCGCGCTTGTCGAGAAGCTCCGCAAGCTCGCTGCCGACGCGTCCGCAGCCGATTATCAGTATATTCATGTTAACTCCCTCCGGCGGCGCTACTTTCCAACGCAGAACCGCCTGAATACTTCGTCTATAACTTCATCGCCGGCGCGCTTTCCGGAAAGCTCGTATACTGCGTCGAGAGCCTCCTCGAGCATAACGCCTACCGCGTCGGGAGTCACCCCTAGCTGCGCGGCTTCCAGCGCCGAGTTCAGCGCACGGTCGGCGCGGATAATGCAGTCGCGCTGGCGCTCGTTTGCGAGGAATCCTGCGTCCGGGTCGAGCCTGCCGAGATCCAGCTTTTCGCTGACCGCCTTTTCAAGCAGTTTCGCAGGCTCGCCGGAGTTTTCACCAGATTTCGCGGAGATTACTGCCGGGGCTCCAAGCTTAGCTGAAATTTCATTAAGCTCAAGCTTCTGCGGAAGGTCGGATTTGTTCACGACCGCCACGGTCTTAGCCGGGTCGAGAAGCTCCAGAAGCCGCCTGTCCTCGCCGGAAAGCTCCCTTGAGCCGTCGAACACCGCGAGAACTATATCCGCGTTTTCAAGCTTTTTCAGCATGATATCCACGCCGATTTTTTCAACTGCATCGTCAGTGTCGCGGATACCCGCGCAGTCCGCTACGCGCAGGACTATATCGCCGAGGGCTATCGTTTCCTCGACGATATCCCGGGTGGTTCCCTCAATGTCGGAAACGATGCTCCGCTGCTGACCTGCAAGGCTGTTCATCAGCGTGGATTTCCCGGCGTTGGGCTTGCCGACTATCGCGCAGGAGATACCCTCCCGGAGCATTCGTCCGGTGTCGTATCCGGAGAGCAGGCAGGCGAACATTCCGCGCACCGCCGAAAGCTTTTCGCAGAGCCATTCCTGAGTTACTACCGGAGTGTCGTCGTCCGGGTAGTCTATCCACGCGGAGATCTGGCTGGATACCTCCATAATGCTGTCGGCGCACTTTTCCATGCGGCGGTAGAGCGCTCCCTCGCGCTGACCGTTGGCGCAGTTAAGGAGCTGGTCTCCCTGGGCGCTGATGATATCCGCTACGGCTTCCGCCTGGGTCAGGGAGAGCTTTCCGTTTAACAGCGCGCGTTTGGTGAACTCCCCGGGAGCCGCCGGCTGCGCTCCCGCCTTCACGCATGCGGAGAGCACGCGGCGGGTGACGTAAATTCCGCCGTGGCAGGATATCTCGGCGGTGTCCTCGCCGGTGTAGCTGTGTGGAGCGCGGTACATCAGCAGCACTCCGTCGTCAAGCTGCTCGTCTCCGTCGAAAATTCGTCCGTATGCCGCGCGGTAGCCCTGCATTTCCCGGACTTCCTTACCGGAGACCGGACGGAATACCTTCGCGGCGATATCCGCGGCGTTTTCCCCGGATATCCTTATAACTGATATTCCTCCCGCAGCGGGAGGGGTCGCTATTGCACAAATCGTTGACATCTCTTATTTGTTACTTCTTTCCGAAAAGCTTCGCGAAGAATCCCTTCTTCTGCGGCTTTTCTTCCTTATCGGCGGGAGCATCCTTCGGCTTGCCGTCGGCTATTTCCTCGTTATCGGTGAAAACGCTGAGCAGCAGCGGCTTGCGCTTGAATTCTTCGCCGGAATCGTTCAGCAGGTAGGTGTAGGTGCGGCTTGGCATGAGCGGCTGGTAATCCTCTAGAATATCGCATTCCAGCAGGGTTTCCAGCTTTTCCGCCATGCGGTCGGGGAGGCTCTCCGCCGCGCCCTGGTAGTATTCCTCGCAGGCGATGTTGTACTCTTCCGCAGGATTGCGCCCTGCAATCTGGGTGAGGTGTATTCCCTCGCGGAGGTACGCGGTGTAGTCGAGGTAGTCGCACCAGAATTCGTTCAGCAGAGCCGCAAGAACGATGTTCTGCTTCTGCTGGAGCTCGTCCTCGCCGAATTTCTCAACAGCCTTCTCCCAGAGGTCGGGGGCGTGCTTCTGCCAGAGGTCGCTGGAGTAGGTGCCGTCAAGCAGGGCGGTGCGCTTCTCAAAGGTCATTGCGCGGTGCTTTTCGCCTATCAGCGTGTATTTCATGAGCTTTACGCGCTCGTCGAAGGTATCGCCCTCGGAGATGCGCTGTACGCGCTCCGCTTCCTTCAGCAGAGCCTTGTCCTCGATGGGACCGCTGACGCGCTCTGTGGGGTAGTGCCGCCCGGATACCAGCGACTTCAGACCGCAGCGCTCCATTATCTCGTCGTCGAGGGAGGAGAAAAACCTGCTCTCGCCGACGTCGCCCTGACGGCCGGCTCTGCCGCGGAGCTGCTGCGTTATCCGCGAGGATTCCCGCATAGCCGTAGCTATAACGAGCAGTCCGCCCGCCTTCTCGACCTCCGCTTTCGCGTGGCAGTCCGCGCCGCCGAGCTTGATGTCTACGCCGCGCCCCGCCATGTTGGTGGATATCGTGACCGCTCCCGGCTCTCCGGTGCAGGAGATTATGTCCGCTTCCGCTTCGTCGTTTTTCGCGTTCAGCACAGCGCACTCGATACCGAGTTTGCGCAGTTCGTCGGCTAGCTCCTCGGATTCGCCGATGCTCTCCGTGCCGACCAGCACCGGGCGGGATATCCCGTGAGCCTCCCGGATAGCTTCGATGACGGCTTTGCGCTTTTCCGTCTTGTCGAAGTACATCTCGAGCGGGTGGTCTGTGCGCCTGCATGGCAGCCTTGTGGGAATGACCTCGGTGGGGAGGCCGTATATCGTGTCGAATTCCTCCTTGGACTGTATCGCGGTGCCGGTCATTCCGGCGAGTTTCGGGAACAGCCGCAGGAAGTACTGCAATGCGATATTTCCCATGATACGCCCGCGGGAGGTCAGCTTCAGACCGTGCTTCGCCTCGACCGCCGCCTGTAGGTCGCCGGGGAACACGCGTCCCGGAGCGGCTCTGCCGGTGAATTCGTCCACGAGGATAACAGCGCCGTCCCGCAGAATGTAGTCCTTGTCCTCCTGGAGCATGACGCGGGCTTTCAGGCAGGCGCAAATCTTCGCGAGGAGCCCGGTGTTCTCGGCGGCGTAGATGTCGCAGGAGAACACGGATTCCGCCTTGTCCGCTCCGGCGTCGGTGAGGTAGACGTTGCGGCTGTCGTCGTCGATGCCGTAATCGTCGTCAGTGAAATCCGCGGTCTTTTCGTAGACCTCGGCGGTGCTTCCGTCGTCCTCAGCGGCGATGTCGCCTGCGATGACCAGCGGAATACGCGCTTCGTCTATCATAATGCTGTCGGCTTCGTCGACTATCGCGAAGTTCAGCTTCTGCGGGAACACCATCTCGGACGGTTCAAAGCATACGAAGTCCCGCAGGTAGTCGAAGCCGGCTTCCTTCGCGGTGAGGTACACGACCTGCTTTGAGTATATCTTCCGGCGGTCGGTGCGGGGAGTATCCGCGGTGATACAGCCCAGGGATACCCCCATGCTGTCGTAGACCGGCTTGGTCCACTCGTAGTCGCGGCGGGCGAGGTAGTCGTTGAATGTAAGTATCATCACCTGACCGCCGGACAGCGCTTCATAGCATGCGGCGAAAACTGCGGAAAATGTCTTGCCTTCGCCGGTCTGCATCTGCACCATGTTGTGCCCGGTGAGCGCCAGCGCCGCGCCTATCTGCTCGGCGTAGGGGGTTATCCCGAGGGATTTTTTCAGCGCAATGTATACCCGGGAGTACACGGCGGTGATGTCGTTTCCGCGCGCTCCGCCGTTCTCCGCGAGGGAGATTATTTCATTTATAAGCTTGTTATCCAAAGAGAAGGTCTCCTTTATGTTTTTTATACCGATATCTTTATTATATTACTTATTTTTCTCTCTGTCAACCTTGAAAATTCCGGCAAAGTATGCTATAATAAAAGAGTGTGTATTTATATATAAAAAGCCGGGGATAAAAACCCCCGGAAGAAAGGAACTTTTATGTTAACAAAAGAACAGTTCGACGCAAGGCTTTCCAAGCTCGTCAGAGAGCAGGAGGAACTGCTTGCGCGCCCCAATCCGGCTTCTGATTTCTACAACGGGATCTACACCCGCTACCAGAACCCGGTGCTGACTGCGGCTCACGCTCCCATCATCTGGCGCTACGACCTATCCTACAACGATAACCCCAACCTCATGGAGCGCCTTGGCGTCAACGCCGTGATGAATTCCGGCGCGGTTTACCTCAACGGAAAGTACTGCCTGGTAGCACGCGTGGAGGGCGCTGACCGCAAGTCCTTCTTCGCGGTTGCAGAGAGCGACAAGCCTACCGAGGGTTTCCGCTTCCGCGACTATCCCGTTATCCTCCCCGACACCTGCCCCGAGGAGACCAACGTATACGACATGCGCCTCACCCAGCACGAGGACGGCTGGATATACGGCGTGTTCTGCTCCGAGAGCAAGGACAAGGAGAACCCCGACCTCTCCGCGGCTACCGCTCAGGCGGGTATCGTCCGCACCAGGGATCTCGTTACATGGGAGAGACTGCCTAACCTCGTCTCCAAGTCTCCGCAGCAGAGAAACGTAGTGCTTCACCCCGAGTTCGTAAACGGCATGTACGCGTTCTACACCCGTCCGCAGGACGACTTCATCTCCACCGGCTCCGGCGGAGGAGTATGCTTCGCGCTCTGCAAGGACATCACAAATCCGGTTCTCTGCACCGACGAGGTGGTCATCTCTCCGAGAGTTTATCACACTATCACCGAGGTCAAGAACGGCGCCGGCGCTGTTCCGATAAAGACCCCCAAGGGCTGGATACACATTGCCCACGGCGTAAGGAATACTGCGGCTGGCCTGCGCTACGTCATCTACGTATTCGCTACCGACCTCAACGATCCTTCCAAACTCATCGCAAGCCCCTCCGGACTGTTCATCGCGCCCCACGGCATCGAGCGCGTCGGCGACGTTTCCAACGTTGCGTTCACTAACGGAGCCATCGTCCGCGAGGACGGCAGCGTTTATATCTACTACGCTTCCTCCGATACAAGACTGCACGTTGCTTCCACGACCATTGAGCAGCTCATGGACTACACATTCAACACACCGTCCGACCCGCTCCGCTCTGCTGACTGCGTAAAGCAGCGCTGCGAGCTTATCTCCAAGAATCTCTCCGGAGAGCGCAAGGTATGACGGAATACTTCGACCTATACACCGCAGATCGTCGGAAGCTCGGCAGGAAGATCCAGCGCGGGGCGCCGATACCTCACGGTGAGTACCACATCGTGGTGCAGATAATGTCTGTGAACAGCCTGGGTGAGATACTTCTCACCCAGCGTGTTCCGCAGAAAACCAGCGGCGGCAGGTGGGAGTGCAGCGGAGGCTGCGCCGTAAGCGGCGAGACCAGCCGCGAAGCAGCCGTAAGGGAGCTTTTTGAGGAGACCGGAATACGTGCGTTCACCTCCGAGATAGACCTTGAGTGGACAATGACCACCGACAGCATGCTGCGGGATTTCTACATCGTCCATAAGGACGTTCCGCTTGACAGGCTGGTGCTCCAGTCGTCGGAGGTCTGCGCGGCGAAGTGGGTGACCTACGACCGCCTGTGCGATATGGCTGACAACGGTCAGACCACGCGCACCGTGGCAAGGTGGCTTGAGATACGCGGCGACGATATCCGCAGATGTATCGACGAGATACGCCGCAGCGCCAGGGCCGGCGCGCCGAGAATGGCGTGACCGCTCCGCCGGGCGCGTGAACTTTGAGGAGAAATCATGAAAATAATCATAGTCGGCGGCGGCAAGGTGGGATTCTACCTTGCGCAGACCCTGAGTGCGCAGGGTCACGAGGCCGCCATAATCGAGCAGGACAGGGAACTGTGCCGTATGATCGCGAACCAGCTCGATATTTCCATTTGCACCGGCGACGGAACTTCCCAGGACGTCCTGCGTGAAGCCGGCGCTGAACGTGCCGATGTGGTCTGCGCCGTGACTGGAAAGGACGAGAGCAACCTCGTCTGCTGCCAGACCGCAAAGAAGGTTTTCGACGTGAAAAAGACCGTCGCAAAGGTGAACAACCCGAACAATGTCGCGGCGCTCCGTACGCTTGGGGTGGACACGGTCGTGTCCTCCACGGATAACATCATCGAGCACCTGGAGCGCGAGGTGGATATCTCAGCGATGAAGGAGCTTATACCCCTCGACGGCGGCGATGCCTCCTTGCAGGAGATAACCCTCCCGGAGGACAGCGAGCTTGCCGGAAAGAGCCTGATGGAACTTTCTCTGCCGCAGACCTGCAACGTGGTCTGCATCAGCCGCGGCGGCCATACGCTCATACCCCGCGGACAGACAAGGCTCCACGGCGGCGACGTGCTGCTGGTGGTGACTCTCAGGCATGGCGTGCGCGACCTGCGCAAGGCTCTCAGGATAAAGGATTAATTAAGGCGGCACCGCGGGTTTTCGCGGCACTGCCCCGACAAGGACATAATGATGGAAGAAAAGAACCTCCGCAGAAGCTCCGAAAATATCAATACCGCAGATACCGCAGCAACGGACGCGTCCGTAAAGCCTGCCAGGTCTGCAAGGTCGTCTGGTTCTGCCAGATCCGCAAAAGCGGATAAGACGGTTAAGACCGCGAAATCAGCAAAGACGGCAAAGGCAGAGAAGGCAGAGAGCGCCCAGACCTCACAGACCGCGAAGAAACCGGCTCCCCGCCGCACAAAGAAGCAGCAGGGGGACGTGATATTCGCGCTTGATATCGGAACCCGCACCGTTGTCGGAGTGCTTGCGGAAAAGACCGCAGACTCCTACAGGCTGATTGACATGCAGACGCAGGCTCACGAGAGCCGCTCCATGACCGACGGTCAGATCGAGGACATCGACGCGGTCGCTGCGGTGGTGAGATCCGTCAGGACTGCGCTGGAGCGGAGACAGTCCATAAAGCTTCAGCGGGTATGCATTGCCGCCGCCGGACGCGCGCTGAAAACCCTCCGGCACAGGAGCAGCTGCGATGTTTCCGGGCTGAAGTCGATAACCGCCGAGGATATCCGCGCCGCCGAGCTTGAGGCTGTCCGCTCCGCTGAGGAGGAATTCACCGGCAGCGGAGGAAATTCGTTCTACTGCGTGGGTCACAGCGTGATCTCACTGGAGCTGGACGGCTACAAAGTTTCAAAGCCGGAGGGACACAGAGGCAGCGAGCTTGTTACGGAGGTCATTGCGGCATTCCTTCCCGCGTATGTGGTGGAGAGCCTCTGTGCCGCCGTCGACGAGGCGGGTCTTGAGACCGCCGGGCTTACCCTGGAGCCTATCGCGGCGATAAACGCGGTGGTTCCGAAGGAATTGAGGCTCATCAACATTGCGATGTGCGATATCGGCGCGGGAACTTCCGACGTTGCCGCTTCAAGGGACGGCAGCATAGTCGCCTACGGAATGGCTACGATAGCCGGCGACGAAATGACCGAATCGCTGATGAAGCAGCTTCTCGTTGAGTTCAACGAAGCGGAGCGCATCAAGACCTGCACCGACCCGCAGACCGAGTACACGGATATTCTTTTCAACCACCGCACTATAACCCGGGAGGAAGTCGCACGGCTGCTGCTTCCGGCGGAAAAGGAGCTTGCGGATACCGTCTGCTCCGAGATACTCCGGGCGAACGGAACGGCTCCGCAGGCGGTGTTCCTGGTCGGCGGCGGAAGCCTGCTGCCGGGTCTGCCGGAGCTTGTCGCTGACGGTCTGGGTCTTGACCGCAGCAGGGTAGCCGTAGGCTCCCGGGAGATGATACGCGGCGTGACCGCGCCGAAAACGCTGCACATCGGCACGGAGCATGCAACTCCCGTCGGCATTGCAATGACCGCTTCCGAGGGCGTGAAGTACGACTTCACCACCATCACGCTGAACGGCAGGAAGATACGCGCCCTGGATACCCGCAGGCTCACCGTGTTCGAGCTTTGCAATATCGGCGGCATAAAGCCGGAGCAGCTCATGGCGAGGTCGGGGAAGGCGCTCAGCTTTACTCTGAACGGCGAGCGCGTCACGCTGCGCGGCACGGCGAGCGTTCCGGCGGAGATATCCCTCAACGGCAGGGAATGCTCCCTTAACGCGCCGGTGCGCAAGGGCGACGAGGTGAACGTAGTTCCCGCAAAGCCCGGCGAGGACGCCGCAGCGCTCCTTTCCGACTACTTTGAGCTTTCCGGGCTGTTCACCGCGGAGGTCTCGCTGGACGGAAGGCGCGTCCGGGCGGGTGAGTACCTTGTGGTGAACGATATTCCGACTACCTCGGACGCGGACATCGAAAACGGCGCTGTTATCACGCTGCAGAAGCGCGGAACGCTCCGCAGCCTGCTTTCCGCAGAGGGTATACCGGAGGAAAAGCTTGATACGGCGCGTCTAAACGGCGCGGAGGTCTCCACGGAAACGCGGCTCTCCAACGACGATGTGATAACCTTCGTTCAGCCGCAGCCTGCGGAAACTGTCGAAGAACAGGCTTCGGAAGTTTCCGGGGTCCAGGAAACCGCGCAGAACGTGGAAGAAGCTCCGGCGGAAAACGCTGAAATTTCAGAAAACGCTGAAAAAACGGAAACTGCGCCGGGATCACAGCCGGAGCAGTCCGGAGAATCGGGTATCCCGATAGTGTTCAACGGGGAGCGAGTATTGTTCCCGACTCAGCCGGGCGTAAAGCCTATTTTCCTTGATATCCTCGCGGCGTTCGCGGACGACCCGACGGCGCTGCTCTCAAGGTGCGAAACAGTCACGATAAACGGCAGGACGGCGCGTATCAGCGAACCGATCTCCCCTAACGACGAAATAATCATCAGGTGATAGAATGAAGTACAAGAGGATAGCGGCTCTTGCCGCTGCCGCAGCGCTGCTTACCGGCTGCGCGGAGATACCCGACAGAAATATGTCAGCGCAGACCTCCGCGGGAACCGCCGAGGCTTCCGGCACCGCCGACACAGCCGAGGTTTTCGACGAGATACCCGCGAAGCAGTACCCCTTAGAGAACAGCGATTTCGCAGTGAAGCTCAACGCCGAGGGCGGGACATTCACGGGCAATGTCCGCACCGACGGCGACCATGACGGCAAAGGTTACATAGTCCTCGACGAGGGAATGAAGCTCCAGCACATCGTCTCCGTAGACGCATCCCAGCACTACCGGATATCCATTGCGGCGCATTCCTACAGCGGCGCGGTGGTACGGCTCAAGACGGTCAACGAGACGGTGGGCGCGTATTATATTCCGGCTTCCGAATCGCCGGAGTTCACCATGTTCGCGGTGGACAGCGTGTACCTCTCGGCGGGTCCGGATATCCTCACTTTCGAGGTGATACAGGGAAGCGCCGCGCTGGATTATATCCTTGTGGAAAGCTCCTCCGTGCCGGAGAATTCATGCTATTACGTGTCGGGCTCCTGCGTTGGCAGCTCGACCTCCGTTGTGACGCTCGGGCTGAAGAAGTTCCTTGCCGATAACTACGGAAAGCGGATTATTGCGGGGCAGACGGTAACTCCCGGCGCCAACGCCGAGATAGACGCCATCGCCCGCGAAACCGGAAGAACTCCCGCAATGCGCACCGGCGACCTGATGTTCTGCACCCCGTCGAAGTATGAAGGCACGAAGGAGTACGCCGATAACGAGGTCGCCGCCGCGCTGGAGTGGGGCAGAAACGGCGGGATAGTTTCCTTCGGGTGGCACTGGTATGCGCCGGAGGGGAAGTCGGATTACTACGCTGATACGAGCACGTTCGTACTCGGCGACGCGGTGACTGACCGCGACATTTCGATGGCGGACGACGAGGAGCTGAAAACTCTCCAGGAAAGCGGGCTTATCTCCGAACAGACGGTGCTTCTGCTGAAGGATATCGACGCGGCTGCGGAGGTTCTTGACAAATTCCGCGGCGAGAATATCCCGGTAATATTTCAGCCGATACCCGACGGCGACAGCAGCATGTACTGGTGGGGCGGCAGCGCGGAAAACTACAAGTGGCTGTGGAAGCTGATGTTCCAGCGCATGGACAAGTACCACGGGCTGAACAACCTTATATGGGTGTGGAACGGCAGCAGCGAGGATTATTTCCCGGGCGAGGATTACTGCGACGTTATCGGGCAGAGCTTCTATGAGAACAGCCCGTCGCCGTTTGCGGGGAGGTTCTCGGCGCTTGCGGGCATGACTGACGTTCCGAAGCTGCTTGCGGTGACGAACTGCGACAGGCTCCCATCGCCGGACTACATGCGCCGCGACAGCGCAATGTGGTCCTGGTTCTCGGCGGGCAGCGGAAACTGCATGATAACCAACAATGGGGAGCTTTCCGAAAAATACACGAGCTGGCAGAACCTCCACGATATCTATAACAGCGAGCTGTGCGTGACCCTCGACGAACTTCCGGACTTCGAAGAATACGCATTTCAGGAGGAATAAGTAAATTCGGAATTCGGAATGCGGAATTCGGAATTATGGTGCGCGCTTCGCGCGTTATTTCAATTTGCAGAAAGGCGAACAGCGGTAAAAAAGCGCAGGTACATGTCGGCTTCAATCAATTGAAATGTATCGCGAAGCGATACATTAATTCCGAATTCCTAATTCAGAATTCCTAATTAAAAAAATCCGGGTCGGTTCTTTAAAAGAGCCGACCCTTTATATTATAGTGCCCGAACTATCAGGAGATCGTGATGCCGGAGATGTAGAACGCGAACGGCTTGCCCTCCGTGCCAGCCTTCGGAACTATCTTCAGCGTGTGCTTGCCGGTATCCATGAAGCTCTTGACCTGAGCGAACTGGACGTAGTTGCCCCAGCCGCCGGTGAAGTCAGCGTCGATGGTTGCCACAAGCTCGTCGTCTACGTATACGTCAGCCTTGCCCGCGTTGCTGGTGAGCTTCGCGTACAGCAGACCGATATTCTGAGCCTCGACCTCGATAACGAACGCGTCGTCGTCAGTTATCTCAGCGTCAGCGGGGAGCTTTGCGATCCAGGGGTTCTTGAAGCCTCCGAAATCCATCGCCTTCATCTCGAATGCGCCGGTGGAAACAGGCTGAGCCTCGTCTGTGGTGAGAAGCACGGCATTTTCGTACTTCGCGCCATCGTCGCCTGCGGGTGTAAGCTCAGGATCTGCGTCGTCGATGCTGTCGAGGTTGTCGGTAACGTACTGGAGGTAGGTAGTCAGCATTGCGCTGAGTATAGCGTGTCCGGACATGTTCGGGTGGATATTGTCGCCGGAAATGTCAGACCACTGAACGTCGTTTGTGTTCAGGAAGTTCAGCATTGCGTCGTGGTAGGATACGAACGGCACGGAGTACTTTTCGGTAACTTCGCCGTGGCATTCCTGCACGCTGGTGCCGTTGTCCTGGGTCATCGCTATGCAGATGATACCAGGGTTGCTGGAGTGCTTCCAGATCTTGCGGATAAGTCCCTCGTAGGTCAGCTTGTTGATCGCGTTGTTCTGGGATTCGTCGTTTACAGAGAAGTCGATGAATACCAGGTCGGGATTGTGGCTCAGCACCTGGGCGTCGCAGCGGTGCACGCCTATGTAGGAGCCGGTCGCGCCGATTCCCGCGTTGACGTAGTTCACCTTTGCGTCGGGGTACTGGTTTTCGATCCACTTGGTGGTGAGAGCCGCGTAGCAGTTCTCGTTATCGGCGCCGGTTCCCTGGGTTATCGAACCGCCGAGGTACGCTATGGTGACTTCCTCGCCTGCCTGGAGCTTCTTTATTACCTTCGCTATGCGCGCGGGATTGCCCTGGGTGTACATCAGCAGCGGGAGCATGTCCTCAGCCGCCTTGTCTGCGGTCTGCTGGTCAAGTCCGAGTTTGTCCTGGATCGCCGCGGACAGCAGGTCGGGCTTCATTGCAATGGGAAGCGCGGAAGCGTCGGAAGCGTCAGAAGCGTTGGAATCTGCGGCGTCTGCGGTAGAAACCGTGCTGTCGGTGTTATCTGCGTTGTCTGCGCTGTTTGTGTTATCAGCGGAGCTGTCAGCCGCAGAAGTCTGCTGGCTGTCGGAATCAGCGGAGTTTGCGGAGCTGTTTCCTCCGGAGCACCCAGCCATGCTGAGCACCATTGCTCCTGCCATGATTATTGCGAGGAACTTTTTCATAATAGATTCTCCTTAAATTAAGTAATACGCTTATAAATTAAGTAACATTTAGCTTACTATTAGTATTATACACCTAAAAAAATTAGTTGTCAATAGGTCAGGTCGTAGAAATTACACAAATGATATACAATTTGAACTAGCTGCGACGAAACGCGGCGAGTTCCGTTTATATGAGTGAAGATCTTCACAGAAAAGGAGGTGCCTGTGTGAACGACGAGGAAATAATAAAGCTGTTCGAGGCGCGGGATGAAAAGGGGATATCCGCCGCCGGGGAGCGCTACGGAAAGCTCCTGCGCAGCGTTGCGAGGGGGATACTCCGCAGCGAGCAGGACGCTGAGGAATGCGAAAGCGAAGCGCTGCTGCGCGCCTGGAACTCGATACCTCCCGCCAGACCGGAGCGCCTGTGCGCCTATCTTTGCAGGATAGCAAGGCGGCTGGCTCTGGACAGGTACGACTACAACAACGCGGACAAGCGCCGTGCGGAAACGCTCCCGATAGAGGAGCTTGCGGAGTATATAGGCGGCTCCGGGGACGCGGCGGACAGGCTCTCCGAGCGGGAGCTTACCGGTCTGCTGAACGGATTCCTCCGCGGGCAGGATAAGACCACGAGGGTGATTTTCATGCGGCGGTTCTGGTTCGGAGATACCACCGCCGGTATAGCTGAGCGGCTTCACGTCAGCGAAAGCATGGTGAAGTCGCGAATTTCCCGCACTCTGAAGAAGCTGCGGGAGTACCTCAGGAAGGAGGGCTACGATCTATGAAAGACATAAAAAAGCTTAACAGCGCTCTAAACGACATCGACGAGCGACTTATAGAAGAAGCCGCTCAGGCGGGCAGGGCGCGTTCCGTGCCGGGCTGGGTAAAGTACGGCGCGGTGATCGCGGGCGGCGCGGCGGCTGTTATCGCCGTGTGCATATTTACGTCCGGCGGCGGTTCCAGGGGAGTCGACCTTATAGCGCAGAGCGGCTCGCAGACTCAGTACTCTGCGGCTGATTTTACCTCTGCGGAGGAAATGAAGGTCTCCGCTTCCTACGACTGCTGGTCGGCAGGGCTGATGTTCAATACCGACGACAGCACGTTCACGCTGTTTCCGTGCGACGTGTTCGATTCAACGCCCGTCGGGACTTACACGGTAAGCGGAAGTTACATTTCGCTGTACTTCACGCAGCTTGACGATGTGAAATACCGCGGCAGACTGAGCGGGGACGGCAAAGAGATAACGATAGTGAATCCGGACGAGCTGCTGTATAGCTGGGTGCTCCTGGCGGACAGCGGCGCGGAAAAGATAATCGCTGAAAACAGCGGCGAGTATCCCGAAATAGTATTCAGATGGAGCAGCGGCGAGGTGATAGCATGCGGAACGTCTGAAACAACGTGTGAAGAAACTGCGGAATCCATCGTTGACGAATGGTCCCCTGAAGAAGCGAACGAGATGATAAAGGGCATTCTCACCGAGGACGACGAGGAGCAGGCGCTCCTGAGCCAAATTGAACAGGTGCAGGAGAAAACGAAAGCGCTTCAGGATGACTTTGACAGGCTGTCCGGAGCCGCAGGAACGGCAGAGTCCGAATCCCTCTCCGGGGATATTGAGGAGCTTGACAGAGTCATTGGCGAAAAAGTACAGCAAAGCAGAGAACTTAGCGGCATGCTTGACAGATACCGCGCTGACCGTTCAGAACGTATCATGCGTGCATTAGTGAGCGGTAATGACCCGCTGAGCATTGATAACGTAAGGGTAACGGCGTACAGCGGCTATGATGAGTGGACGGGCGGAAATCATTACGGTATCGACCTGACCAGCCCGTATATGACGGAGGAAACGGAGATAACCGCTTTCCTGGACGGCACTGTGATTAAGGCTGCGGACGGCGGCTGGAACTTCGGCTTAGGGAAGTACATCGTGATAGACCACGGCAGCGGAATAAGTACGGTATACGCCAGCCTGGGCAGCGTGGACGTCAGCGAGGGGCAGGAGGTCAGCGCCGGAGATACGATAGCCAGAGCCGGCATGACGGGCCGCAGCACAGGAATACACCTGCACTTTGAGATTCGCGAAAACGGCGAGCCGAGCAAGCTGATGAACTCCTATGGGAAAGTGAAGCTCTGCTGGGTGGTCGGCGGAGACGGCGGTCTTATCTCTGAGGTGATGGACGGCTACGGCGGATACTACGGTCATAAGGGCATAGACATCACGGCGGAGCGCGGAACTCCGGTACTTGCCGCCGCAGATGGGAAGGTCTATACTGCCGAGTGGACCGTCGGCTACGGAAAATGCGTGATGATAGACCACGACGGGTACGTCACGGTTTACGGTCATCTTGACGATATCTATGTATCCGACGGGGAGAAAGTAAACAGGGGCGACGCTATCGGAACGATAGGAAGCACCGGGTATATTACAGGCACGGCGCTTCATTTCGAGGTGCGCTTCGGGGATACTGACGAATATGTGTGTATCAATCCGCTGAGTATGCTCCCGGAGCATGCGCGGACTTCCTACTGCATTGAGGAATCGTGAACGTCGGAATCTACTGCGGGATAAAAAAGAGCAGAGCTGCAAAATGCGGCTCTGCTTTTCGTTATTCGCTGATAAAGCTGATGATTTTTTCGGAGGTCTGCCTTATCTGTTCAGCCAGGCTCCGAAGCCGGAATGAACACCAGGTTTCCGTCCGGCTGCTCGACCGTTACCCGGCTGTCCGATACCAGCGCGTCGGCAGAGGAGCTGTCGGAATGGTAGTAGTCGGCGGTGTAGATGAAGAACGCCGCAGCCACAATAGTTATCACGGCAAGAACTGCAATAAGTAATTGCAGTCTTGTCCTTTTGGGTTTTCCTGTCATTTTGTGTCCTCGCTTTTGCTCATAGCGTATTGTATATTAATAATAGTATATTCAGCGGAATATGTGGATCGCGCCTATAGCATATTTGCCGCGGAGTGTAAATAGATGGGTAAGCCGCATAACTGATTTGAGGAGTTTTTCAGCGAGCAGGTCACAGAACAGGAGTTTTCTCTTGACACGCCTTTAGATGTACAGTATAATTGTTGTAAACAACTGGTCACCTCTAAAAACCTTGTTTGAGTGAAAATGTGTATAGCACACCGACTGCTTCTTCAAACCTCCTCGTAAGGCATACAGCCTTACTTCGTCGGCTTTCATCGCATTCGGCGCACTCTACCCATTTTCACTTTTCAAACCGGTTTTTAGAGGTTCCCAACTAAAAACTCGATGATGAATCCGGAGGGACTGCCGGATTTGTTTCAAGAGATTTAATAAATTTTTAGAATAGTGCAAAAAAATGCCTTCTGGCTTGCTTTATGAGTAAAGGACAATACCGAAAACGGCTGTAAGGTGTTGCCACTAAGGACAAGGAGGTCACTGATGTGCTGATAATCACGAGCGACAATTTCTCTCAATATTACCGGGAACACATTCAGACAGTGTATCGGATAGCGCTTGGAATCATACGTATACCCGAGGAAGCCGAGGATATAGCCGCGGACTGCTTCACGGCAATGATAAACAAGGCGGAATTCAACGATGAGAACCATCTGAAGGCTTGGCTTATAATCACTGCCGAACACAAGGCGCTGAACGTGGCGAAGTCCGCGCGAATGAAAAGAACAGTGCCGCTGGATTCGCTCCCCGAGCATTCTGCGGAGCCGTGCGGGCGCAAACAGGAGCTCCGTGAAATGGTTCTGGGACTTCCGGACAAGCTGAAAACTGTAACGTACCTTTACTACTACGAAGATATCCCGGTCAGCGACATCGCGGCGGCGGTCGGGATAAGCGAAAACAACGTATACCGGCGGCTTGCGCAGGCGCGGAAACTGCTTAAACTTGCATTAAAGGAGGGAGAGATATGACAAAGCAGGAGCTTATAAATACATACGATTCCATGTCTATGCCGGAAGAGCATGTCGAAGCCATCGAAGCAAGGCTTAAAAAGCTCTACGATAACCCTTCCCCCTCTTCAGCGCCCGAAGTCCCGGAGGAATCCACCAGGGAATACAAGTTTGACAGAAAGAAGCCGTCCGCTGTAAAGGCTGCTGTGATCTCTATTTCTGCTGCGGCAGCGGCTGTGCTTCTGGTGTTCGGCGGAAGGTACCTGATAAATGGACTTCCGATATCCTCTGATCCTCCGCTTGACGCCGAAACTGAAGAAACTTCGGAACCGCCCTATGACACGGAGGAGATACGCTTTGAAAGCGCGGACGACATTCCCGGGTACGAGCGCGCTGGATGTTACGACGAATACGAGCATTCCCTGATCCCTGGCGCGGACAGCGGCAAGGCGGGTCCCCTATTCACTCAGCGGCTGCGCGATGGGAAGCCGGTTTCAGTCGTGCGCATAAAGATCACTTCCGCGAACTCCTGGGACGAAATGAATTACACCGAATACCACGCGGTAATTACAGAGTGCCTTTCCGGAAAGCAGCTTAACCTGAATATTTCAAATGAGGTAACTTTCCGGCTTGGAAGCACGCATTCTGAACAGATTATCGGCGAGCCTTCCCTTGCCGCGGGCGACGAGCTTATTGCAGCCGCAGCCGAGGACGGCGGTGAGAAATCCCTTGTTGATCCCGAAGAGCTGCTGTTCGAGTGTTTCACGGTCAAGGGACGGAATTTCGCGGCGCAGCGGCATTGGTATTGGCTCGACCTTGCGGATAACGCCTTTAACCATCAGCACGGAGATATCCGCCGTCCCACCACTGTAACCGATGATCCGGTTTCTTACTACGGCGTTTATGAGCAGGGCGAGCTTGCCGCAGCGCTGGAGAAACTGGTGCTTGCCTCGGACGAAGCGCTTTCACTCGGCACAGAGCCGCTTCCAGGCCTGTACAGCGATTTCACGCTTGATTTCGGGCTTATCGAGCCGTTCTGCTATTACTGGTTTGATGAAAACAACGAGCTTATCAGCATCGACGCGCGGGAAGACATTTTCGGAAACGTCCACGGTCTGGACGACGAGGACGTTCCCGACGTGTACTGCGCTGGCTTCTGCGAGGACGAACTCGGCTGGTATATGCAGGCTTCCAATAGGAACGGCGGCGACAGCATGTACTGGATACCAAAAAATGATCCGGAGCATATGTACCGATATGATTTCGGCAGCGACAGTTCGCATACAAGAAGCGATTACTCCGAGCGCTATATTAGGCAGGGGAAGGGCGACTGGTCGTTCTCCGACCCGAACAACGACGGCAGTTTTTACGCTTCCGCACAGCAGATAAGCGGCAGGCAGCCGGTCGAAAACTATGTCGGGAAGATATCCTGGCTCGGCAAGGAAAAGCTCTGCGCTGATCACGGAGAGAGCTGGGCGGCGGAGTTCAACAAGTGGTACGACTGCGGCGAAACCATTGAAATGGACGGGTTCAGCTATACCCGCAGGCTGCTGATGGGCGCAGGCGGCGGGAAATCTCCATATTATTACGGCGTGGGTGACGTCTGGCTCATCGACCACACCGACACAAGAATAGTCGCGGCGTTCCGCTTTACCGCCGATGATGATGTCAGCAATCATGCTGCTGCGCGGTATTTTATCCTCACTGCGGAATACCAGAACGGAACATGGCAGGAAAGCTGGCAGGAGCGTACAAATATCGACGCAATGATGATGCAGGGAGTTATCGCGCCTGCAAATTTCAGCTCCGGATACCGCGACGAGCGGTTCGCGTGGGGTACGGACTACTATGCTGCGCTGATAACCACAGGTTCTGACCTGTTTAGCTATGACCGGGCAACTGATGAATACTACCTGATAAATTCCTACGAGTACTCGCGTTATCTACAGATCGACGATGTGCTGTATATTATCGGGCAGGAGCCCGACAGCAGCGGAATGTACCTTTCGGCTTATCAGGTAGGTTCGGGAGAGCTTTCGTTCCAGAGCCCGTATATAGCGGGAAGTTCAGCAAAGGAGTTATTCCTTTCGCCGGACAAGAAATACATTATGATAGTAACAGCCGATGGCGATGGGCAGGAGCGGCTTTATGTCTGCGACCGGTATACAGCCGAGTTTGTTGCAGCGGCTGTGAATACCTCCGGTGAAACGCAGTTCGCGCTGGACGACAGCGGATTCACTATAACGAAAGACGGCATGGAACAGCGTACCGACTATGATTTTGAAAGCCTCGACGGAGGGCAGGGAGGTTCATCAGGCATACAGTCCGATGGTGAAAGCGGCTGCATTCTCGTAACCTCCCCGTACATAAACCGCGGTGAAATGCAGACCACTTTCGTTGAAAGCTCGCTGTATTATTACAATACGGCTGAGAAAAAATACAGTCTGCTGATTAAAGGAAATTTCAAGGCGGGCGTCGAGGACGGAAAAACCGTCTACGTGGTAATGGACGCAGGTCAGGGATACTGCGTTTACAGCGCAGAAAACGGAGATTGCCGGACGCTCGTGGACAGCGCATTCTTTGAGCTTCATGAAGTTCCGTCCGATAATTTCACAGTTGAGGTGCGTTCAGGCAGAAATCTTGCTATGATATTTGAGGACGCTAATAATACAGTCTGGCAGTTCGATAAGTACACCGGAAAGTTCATCACGGGCGAAACGCCCGCCGGTGAGGATCCTCTGCTTACGGAAAACGCCCCGGCTGAGGGCGGGGCGTACTACGATGATGTGTTCAAAGAATTTAACATGAATCCTTCCATCACAGGGTATTCTTCCTATGAGGATCTGATCGGCCTTCTGAAGGAAGCGGAGACGCACTACGGCTCAAAAGCGCAGTTTGATCTGTGCCGTACGGTGCGCGTCCTGCCGCAGAAGGAGGCGCGGAAGTATGTCGGATCTTCTGGAGATAGAACTGTCTACGAGGTTCAGATAATAGAAAATCTGATAACCGGGGAACAGCTTGACAAAACTGTAATGCTTGTTATGACGATGGGTTCGCCGGAGATTCAGGAAAAGGGCGACCCGATATACGCGCCGGGCGAGCTTTTCACCTGCGCAATGCTTGAGGACGCTGAGAAAGGCTGCATGCAGGCGGTTTACGGTTATCGCTACGACGTTCGGCTTGACGGAAACAACAGAATAGCATATTCCCGCCGTAATCTGGAGCTTGACGGCCTGGCTCTCGCAGATTCGCAGGATATATCGGTAAGCGCAGTGACGAGCACCTCAAAGAACCCCGCTGTATATTCTCAGCGTCTGCCGCTTTCGTCGGTTGCGGATTTTGTGACAGGAGAATGGTCAAAAAAAGGGATAGGATAGAGATTATCCACATATTAAATGCTGAAGCGGGGCTGGAAAGAGTCCCGCTTCTTTATGTAATGAGTCGTTACCGGGTTGTTATCCGCAGCTAAGTCAAAGATAAGCCTTATCAAATATCAGCCTTATAATAGGAGATCAACCCGAGATTTTTCGGTTTTTGCGTTCGGCTCAATGGAGCCTCGGCTTAGTCGAAAAAGCAAAAACGCCAGTCCCACTCCGGGACTGGCGAGAAAATATCGGTACGGTTTCCGCTGATAAATCAGCGGAAACGACTGGCACCCCTTGTAGGAATCGAACCTACAACTGCCCCTTAGGAGGGGGCTGTTATATCCATTTAACTAAAGAGGCATTCAACACTTAAATAGTATATCACAAACCGCGAGGTAATTCAAGGGCAAACAGTAAATTTGGCTATTCTGCATAAAATTCCCGGAGATTTTTGTTGATAATCAAGAATACTATGCATTTAGAGGTGAATAATACATCACAAAACGATCAAAAAAATATAAGAGGGATCCATGATTAGGTAATTTGCTTAATTGGGGTAAAACCGCATTGCAATAGGGTTTGTTGAGTGCCGAATTTAAGCGGTTACAAACCGTTAACAATTGTGAATAAAAAATGACGAAAGATTTATACAAATTGCACATTGACGAAAAGCCCCCGAAAATGTTATATTGTATTACAAGGATATCTGTGTCCCGATGCACAGTGTATGCCTTGAACGGTTTTCCCGCCGGGTAATGCTCCGGCAGGTAAAGTTTTTAATAAGGAGGATCATTCTAATGAAGATCACAAAGATTCTTTCCGCAGTAGCTGCAGCAGCAGTAGCAACAGCCGCTGTCTCCGCAACTGCAGGCGCAACCCTTACCATTCCTACTGGAATCAATACCGGTCTGTCTGCGACAACAGGCATGTGGATGGTAGCTCTTTACAACTCCCCTGATGAGACAACAGGCAACCCTGGCATTGACTACGGCATCGACCTTACTTCTATTGCTTCCATCTCCGTAACGGTTACTCCCTCCGATCCTGACTGGTGGGACGGCACGTTCGGCGGCGGAATCATCACTTCCTGCGGCCCTGCTTCCGCTACTCCCGCAGACCACAACTGGCCTTCCAACGAGTTCTGGGGAGTTCTCGACGAGGATCTCGGCCTTGAGACTCTCGCTACTGACAAGCCCGTTCAGTTCGTTAAGACCGGCGACCTGACTTACACCGGCACCGTTACTCTCGACGACAGCAACTGCATCTATGATGTAGCTTCCATTGAGGGTGGCTACGCTCAGGTTGGTATCCAGGAGTGGGGCGCTACAATGCTCGACATGACCGTTACCGATCTTACCTGCTATGACGCTGCCGGCAATGTTATCATTTCCTTCGACGGCGCAGGCTATGTAGATTCCGATAACGCTGCTCAGGCTCCCGCTGCTGATGACAACACCGCAGCTACAGTTGACGCCGAGGCTCCCGCAGACACCACTGCTCCCGCAGACACCGCTGCCACCACCGAGAAGGGCTCTCCTGACACCGGCGTTGAGGGTATCGCAGCTGCTGCAGGCGTTGCAGTAGTAGCAGCCGGCGCAGTTCTCCTCTCCAAGAAGAGAAAGTAATTTGATTCGTTTGTTGCCTGTTTCGGCAGGGTACATATTATTTTAAGGAGGATCATTCCTATGAAGATCACAAAGATTCTTTCCGCAGCAGCTGCAGCAGTTGTAGCTGTATCTGCAGTAGCAGTTAGCGCAAGCGCAGACTTCCGCCCCGTTACCGGCGGCGCTGAGTACTGCCTCGCAGACGGTACCGGCAACTACGGTATCTGCCTGTTCTCCGACGGCACCAACAAGGATAACGTTCCCGCAATGTCCGTTGATATCGACCTCTCCCAGGTTACTCACGTTGCATTCACCTTCGATGTAATCGACGACGCTGACAACCGCGACTGGTGGGACGGCATGGGCGGCGGCGCTATCGTTGTTTCCGCACACTCCGACAAGACTACCGAGGACGCAGATCTGTACAACAAGTACAACTGGGCAACTGCTGGCAACTTCTGGGGCGTTATCGACGAGGATCTCGGCCTTGAGACCCGCGACGATACTCAGGGTATCATCGCTGAGAAGGTTGGCGACTACACCTACAAGATCGAGGCTGACGTTATCAACCCTGTTGCTAACGGCGACATCGGCAACCTCTCCCTCTACAGAATCTTCATGCAGGTATGGAGCTTCACAATGTCCGATATCGAAGTTGTAAAGACCGAGCTGTCCGACGCTAACGGCAACGTTCTCGCTACATTCGACGCTCTTGGCAACGTAACCTACGGTGCAGGCGCTGCCGCTGACGAGACTCCCGCTGCTGATGACAACACCGCTGCTGACGCTGCTACAGTAGACGCTGAGGCTCCTGCAGCTACTACCACCACCACCGAGAAGGGCTCTCCTGACACCGGCGTTGAGGGTATCGCTGCTGTTGCAGGCGTAGCTGTTGTAGCTGCTGGCGCAGTTGTTCTCTCCAAGAAGAGAAAGTAATTCACTTACATAGTGAAAAAAGAAAATTTCAGAATTTTTTTAAAAAAGCTGAAACTTTTCTTCAAAGTTCCGTGACTACCGTAGTGCAAAAGGTCAATGAGAAAAAATTAAAAAACTTTTTAAAAGTTTTTGAAACTTTTTCGAGTTCGCCGCTGACTACGGTGGTGAGCGGAAATTGATCCGTTTAACACATCCGAGTGCCCGATAACTCAGAGATGTTTTAAAAAACAATAACTAGGAGGACTATTATGTTAAGAAGAAGAATTCTTGCTTCTGCTATGGCATCTGTAATGGCTATTGGTTCCGTTGCAGTTGTAGCTTCCGCAGAAGACACAGCCGCTGCTACCAAGCAGGTTAAGACAAAGGCTGACCTCGAGGCTCTGGTAAAGAGCTACGATTCTTTCCGCGCTAAGGAAATCAACGACTACGGTTCTATGTCTGGCGAGAAGTTCCTGGACGCTCTTGAGTATGCTGACAATGTTATCAACGACAGCGCTTCTACTGTTGATGATTACACTGTAGCTTACCAGATGGTAACAGCAACTTACAACTCTCTGAAGATCTACACCACAGAAGAGCTCGCTACCCTCATCAAGGCTAACAAGTCTAAGTATGACTCCAACAACATCCTCAACGATGAGCTGAACGACAACCTGTATGATGGCGACAAGTGGACAACATTCGTAAACGAGTACGAGAGTGCAGAGGACGTTCTTGATTCCAAGGATTCCCGCATCATCTCTGACGCTTACGAGAGCCTGACTGAAGCAGCTGCTAACCTCGGTGGTCTTACCGTTGTTACAAAGGCTCAGTTCAGAACCGCTCTGAAGAACTACGAGACCCAGAAGCAGAACATCTACATGTATGATACATGGAGAAGAGGTACTGTAAGCGGCGATCTCGGCGGCGTTGATGATTCCTGGAAGTTCAGCGTAAACACTTCCTACGGCGCTCTCTACAGCGTAATCACTAATGATGAGACCGACTTCTACACCATGTACGATGAGTTCGATTCTTACAAGAACGTAAGCAAGACAAGTAAGGAAGACATCGTAAAGGCATATAAGAAGGCATCTTCTTATGCAACAATCCTCGGTGCTTGGGCTCCTGATGACACTGCAAGAGCTTCCAAGGCTACTGTTAAGAGCCTCATCGACAAGTATCGTGGAGTACTCGTATTCAACTACGACAGAGATGACGCTTACGCTCTGCTCGACCAGATCGCAGCAAAGACCACTCTCGGATATGACAAGGATAAGTCCGCTGACGAGCCTTGGACTCTCGAGGTTGCTGAGAAGGTTTCCGTTGATGACTACTCCAACCAGTGGCACAACTCTGGTAGCGTAACAAAGCTTACCGAGGCACACATCAATGTAAAGAACACCAATGTTGCAGTTTACATTCCTACCAAGGATAACCTGTGGACTGGCGACCCGATCCTGGCTGCTGGTGATGATTATAAGACCAACAAGATCAGCGGTGTATCCTACAAGCTCTTCAGCAAGGGCAGCACAATCGACCTGACTGATTACATCAACGTAACTGCTGCTGATGTAAACGCTCACAAGAATGACGCTTACGCTCCTGCTGTAGCTGTTAAGGCTGAAAAGACCACTGCTGGTGACGAAGCAAGAACTGCTGTTGCAGCTGCTAACAAGGCTATCGCTGCAAACGACGCTAACGCTACCAACGTAGCAGCAGTTGATACCGCTGTAGCTGCTAAGGACGCAAAGATCCAGGAAGCTTGGAAGACCTTCAAGACCGGCTATCTGGCTGCTTATGCAAACTTAAAGACAGCTATCAAGGCAGTTGAGAATGCACTCAATGCTTCTTCTTCCACTGCTAAGACTGCTACTCAGGCTTCCAGCGATGTTGACGCAATCCTGGCAGCAGGCGATGACCTCAAGGCTGCTATCGCTGCAATGAACGAGTACTTCGGCGAGAACGGCGTAAATGGTGCAGCTCTTGCTACTTATGGAAACGCTATTAGCTGGGACAGCACTTTAATTCCGTGGGATGCTACTGGTGCGGCTAAGGAAGTTGTTAAGGCAGCTCAGCCCATCGTTGACAGCGTTGCTGACATCAAGAAGGAAGCATATCCTAGAGATGCATTCGTTGAGGAGCAGTACACCAAGTACGGTCTGTCCAACGATGTTGAGAACGAGGGCACTGATTCCTATGGTGATAAGATCGGCGAGTGGATCTTCAAGGACTACGTTCAGCTCACAACTGACGCTATCCAGACCACAAAGGGCAAGACCGCACAGATCAAGCACGTTGACCTTGCTACAGCTCTTGAGCTTGCTGAGCTCTACATCGAGGGCGACAAGACCAAGCTTGCTGACGCTGCACAGAACGACATCTACAACCTCTGCGACACAACTGGCGAGTTCGTTGAGGGCTCCGCTAAGGGTTCCGCAGCTGAGTGGACTGTTGTATACAGATACCTGAGCTACGCTCTGTCTGACAAGTATGATCTGGTTGCTGCTAAGTACACCAAGGCACAGGTTGCTGATCTGCTTGAGAAGTCCTATGACCTCGCTGAGAAGACTGGCGACGCTGGTCTGTTCGCAGCTCACCACGATACTCTCGTTGATGTACGTAAGGAAGCAAGCGAGTGGATCGCAGCTGCTAACAAGGAGAAGAAGTACAAGGATAACGTAAGTGCTCCTAACGGCGTACTCGCTACATCCATGTATGAGAAGCTCAAGAATGCATACGATGCACTTGAGAAGGACTACAACGCATTCAAGTACAGCTTCGGTGAGATCTACGTTGCTCTCTCCACTTACGCTGAGATGATCGACGAGGGCGAGCTCGTTGCTAACGACACTCTGAAGACCGCTATGGAGCAGACCGCTCTGAAGCTCTCCACTGTTGAGTCTCTCGACGATGCACTCTACAAGGATGGTTGGGAAGCTAACACAGATGTTGACTGGACCATCGACAACGATGCATATACAAGCGATCGTTTCTTCAACGATTACAACAGAGTATTCACCAGCAACGATAACTATGAGCTGGCTACTAAGACCACAGCTGGCAAGGCAAAGATCCATAAGCCTGATGATTCTTCCGCTGCTAAGTCCCACAAGGAGCTGAAGGAAGCTTATGAGGCTCTGCTGGCTGAGGTTACTAAGCAGACCACTCCTACAACTGTTCTCGGCGATGTAAACGGCGACGGCGTAGTTAACGCTCTCGACGCTGCTGCAATCCTGAAGGCTGTTGTAAACAACACTGCTATCGACGTAGCAGTTGGCGACTACAACGCTGACGGCGCAGTTAACGCTCTTGACGCTGCTGCTATCCTGAAGTTCGTTGTATCCAAGGCTTAATTTCAGCATAGACTGATACTAACGCTTAATTGGTTTCACCCCGGGGCGCAAGCCCCGAGGCGGAACTTAATTAATAAGCTATAAAAAAATATGGAGGAAAACTATATGAAGAAGATTCTTTCTCTCGGCGTTGCTGCTGCAGTTGTATCTCTGACCGCTGTTGCTGCTTCTGCTGCTATCGCTCCTGCATTTGACACAGATGCTCCTGTTGCAGGCGGAACCTTAACTGTTCAGGTCGTTGCTAACGGCATGACACAGGAAGCTACTACTTTCACTGTTAACGCTTCTGAGGGTCTGACCCTTACCGCTAACGAGGCTGTTACCGGTGGTATCTTCAGCACTGAGACCAACAAGTTCGCTTGGGCTGGCACTGCAGTTCCCGCTGACGGCACTGTTCTCCTGACCCTCACCTACACTGTTGACGCTGCTGCTGATTCCGAGGTTTCCGTATCTCTGACTCCTGACGCTGGCTTCACAGACATCTCTGCTGACGCTGTTGCAGCTGTAGTTGTTGCTGGTGCTTCCACCGACGTTCCTAACGTAACTGTTGAGACCACTGAGACTGTTGAGACTGTTGAGTCCACCGAGCAGCCCACTGTAATCGAGACAGCTGAGACTGATGAGACCACCGAGACCGTTGACACCAAGCCTGCTGATGATGGCAAGGGCAACCCTGGTACTGGTGTAGCTCTGGCTGTAGTTCCTGCTGTTCTGGCTGGCGCTGCAATCGTAGTTGCTAAGAAGAGAAAGTAATTCAGTAACAACTGAATGAACCTCGCTTCTAAAGGTTAACAAGATCCCGTCCCGCAAGGGGCGGGATTTTTGTGTTTCCGGATGTCTGAATCGAAGTTTCGGGTGTATAGTCAGATTTAATAAACTTTTGCAAAATTGTTTGTGCACAATGACGGAGAAAGGCTAAAGTCAAAAGTATTTAAGAAAATAAGTTAATTGCGAAAAAATGTAAGTTTGCCGTGGCACAAAATATAGAATAAGATGTGAGCAAAAACGCAACCTAACACAATATATAGAATGGAAGGGTTTTGCAACTAAAAGTTGGCTCAGAGAAAGGTTGTGAAGCGCAATTTATATAACATGACTAAAAAAAGGCGTGGGTTATTGACATTAGCGGTTAAATTTGATATAATTAATACGGTATATATGATGGCGGTGTTATGGAATCGTGTGTATTCCGTCAGAATTCCGCGGACATGAGAGGTTTATATGAACAGCATAATTGAAGCCCGGAATGTCTGCATGGACTTCGCAATCGGGGACGGAAGCATCGTACATGCACTAAAAGGAATAAACCTACAGATACCGCCTAACCGGTTGTCTGTACTGCGCGGACGTTCCGGTTCGGGCAAAACTACTCTAATAAATATCCTCGGCGCACTTGATCGACCAACATCGGGGGAGGTCATGTTCCTGGAGGACGGACGCGATATCACAAAACTCCCGGATAAGGAGCGTGACCGGCTAAGGCGGGTCGATATGGCGTTTGTGTTCCAGTCAGTTGCGCTGATCTCCACCATGACAGCGTTTGAAAATGTCGAATTTGCGCTTCGGCTAACCAAGCTTCCATATAAGGAGCGCGTCGAGCGTGCCCGGCAGAGCCTGATCCAGGTGGGTTTGGAGAAAAGAATGAATCACCGTCCCGGCGAGATGTCAGGCGGTGAACAGCAGAGAGTTGCGATCGCCCGAGCGATATCGCACTCGCCAAAGATCATTTTTGCCGATGAGCCTACAGCGGAGCTTGATTCCCCGACAGCAATGGCGGTAATGAAGCTCTTCAGAGACCTTGTAAGACAAAATGATCTGACAATAGTAATGACAACGCATGACACCACAATGATGGATTTGGCTGATATCGTTTACACGCTGGAAGACGGCGTGATTTCTGATGTTAAGGAGAATCAGCCGGAGGAGGGCGCAGATGCCTAAAAAGGTGCTTCTAGCCCCGCCTGAAAACATCATGGTGCAGGCTGAGAATCTCGTGAAGATCTACAAATCGCGCGATGTTGAAGTAATGGCGCTCCAGGGTCTTGACCTCACGGTCGAGCGCGGGGAGCTGATGGGGATCGTCGGGGCCAGCGGAAGCGGCAAGTCTACATTGCTGAACATGCTCGGCGGACTCGACAGGCCATCAGCGGGAAGCCTTTACGTAGACGGCGTTGATATGCTGAAATTCACAGAGAAGGATTTCATAGAATATAAGCGAAAGACCGTAGGGTTTGTGTGGCAGAACAACGCACGAAACCTTATTCCATACCTGACCGCCAAGCAGAACGTCGAAATGCCGATGCTGCTCTCCGGGTTCAGCGGAAGGAGCCAGCGGGCAGACGAGCTGCTCGACATGGTCGGACTTTCACACCGCAAGAACAGCCGGCTGGATCAAATGTCCGGCGGTGAGCAGCAGAGGGTTGCGATAGCGATAGCGCTTTCGAATAACCCGAAGCTTCTGCTTGCGGACGAACCGACCGGTTCAGTCGACACGGCGACGTCAAAACTGATACTGGACGTGTTCAGAGAACTTAACAGGGCAATGGGCGTTACTATTATAATTGTAACGCACGATACAAAGCTTTCAGCACAGATAGACCGCGTGGTGGCGATCCGGGACGGAAAGACATCTACCGAACTTGTGCGGAAGTCGGGCATTGCAAAGTCGTTCGGCGAGCTGAACGAGCAGGAGGAGACCTCACACGAGGAACTCACCGTGCTTGACAGGGCAGGGCGGCTTCAGATCCCCAAGGAGTACCTTGAGGAACTCGGGCTGCGGGGCGGCGACAAAGTCCGCGTCGAGCTTGAGGAAGGCAAGATCTCCATTTACCCGCGCGGCATCGCGGACAAGGCTAGTAAATAATCGGGAGGGAGAACCCGATTTACTGCAAAGCAGTATTTAGGAAAGGTGGATTTCACTGTGGCAAAAGAGCGAAAAGCCAGACTGAAGAGAGTCACTTCATTGTTCATGTCAGCCGTAATGGCGGCGACTCTCGTACAGGTCCAGCTGGCGCCCGGCGCTGCTGCGGAGGAGAGTGCAGACTCATCGTCCTCCACGACCGTTAACGCGGACAGCCTGAGCATTGTCAGCAACAAAAACGCGTACAGAAAGTACATAGCAAGATATCCGGACGCTGCAAAGCCGATGGAAGAGGTAAACATTGACGTTACAAAGTTCGAGCAGAGCGACGACATCAATGTTCAGCTCGAGGACTACGACGGCGAAAAGAAGTGTGTAGCCTGGGTGGACTGCGAGGGCACCCTGACATGGAAGTTCGACGTTAAGACCGCTGGTCTGTACAACCTCGAGATGTTCTATCACCCCATCACCGCGACCAACACCACTATCGAGGTCGAGATGAAGATCGACGGAGAGTATCCGTTCGACGAGGTGAAGCTGGTAGAGCTTGACCGCTACTGGCAGAACGAAACTCAGATCGGCTGGGACGCACGCAAGAAGAACCAGAAGCGTCCTCCCCAGGTTGAGTACAACACCTGGGTAACATACCCGATCAAGGATAAAGACGGACTTATCAATACTCCGTACTTCTTCTACCTTTCCGAGGGCGAGCATGAAATCTCGCTCACAGGTATAAAGACCAACTTCTACCTCAAGAGCATGAAGTTCTACAACACCGAGGAGCTGCCCAGCTATGCGGACATCAAGCCCACACAGGAGCAGATCGACGCTACTCCGGCATTCGGCAGCAGCGAGGATATAGGTCACATCGAGGCAGAGAACACTTACTACACAACATCCTCGACCCTGTATCCTACATACGACAGAACTGACTACTCCGTCAGCCCGTCTCACCCGGTAAACAAGCGCTACAACACAGTCGGCGCTGATACCTGGGATCAGGCTACCCAGACCATCGCATGGCAGGTAGAGATTCCTGAGGACGGTTACTACAAAATGCAGATCAGATGCCGTCAGAGCACGATGCGCGGATTCTTCTCCAACCGCCGCGTCTACGTTAACGGCGTTGTTCCCTGCAAGGAGCTTGACGATATCAGGATCCAGTACAACCCTAACTGGCAGACTGTTGAACTCAAGGACGAAAACGGCGAGTACATCTATCTGTACCTCCACAAGGGTACTAACGAGATCGCACTCGAGGCTATTCCGGGCGACATCGGTCCGGTAATGGAGCGCCTTGACGACCTCATCTTCCAGATGAACTACTACTACAGACGTATCCTCATGATCACCGGTCCCTCCCCCGACGAGTACAACGACTACTACCTCGAGGATCAGATCGACGGTCTGTTTGACTTCCTCCAGACTGCTGTAGATACCCTCTACGCAGAGAAGGCAGGTATCGAGTCACTCACTGGTCAGGGCTCCGAGGCTTCCACGCTTCAGACTATGGCGGTTATCCTCCAGATGGCTATTGACCACCCCGAGGATCTCCCGCAGATGCTTTCTTCCATCAAGGATCAGATATCCGCTGTTTCCGCATGGATGAGAGACTATCGTGACCAGCCGCTTGAGATCGACTATATCGAGGTCAAGTCCACGCACGATAATTTCCGCGACAGCTCCACGAACTTCTTCTCAGCTCTCGCATTCGGCTTCCAGGCGTTCATCGGCTCCTTCTTCGAGGATTACACCTCCGTGTCTGACTCCACAGGCGTTGAAAAGACGATGAACGTATGGGTTTCCCTCGGCCGTGACCAGGCTACTGTTGTTAATGAGCTGGTAAGCTCCGAGTACAACCCCAACAGCGATACCAAGGTAAGCATCTCGCTGGTACAGGGCGCCGTTCTTGAGGCAACTCTCGCCGGCAAGGGTCCTGAGGTCGCACTGTTCATCGGCGGCGACTTCCCTGTAGTCTGCGCTTCCAGAGGTCTGCTTGTCAACCTCAAGGAACAGCCCGGATACGATTCCGTCGTAAGCAGATTCACACCTGACGTTACAACTCTTTATGAGTTCAACGGCGGCGTTTACGGACTCCCGCTCACCGAGAACTTCCCGATGCTCTTCTACCGTACCGACGTACTGGAGGAACTGGGCTACACCGAGCCTCCCGCAACATGGGACGACCTCATCAACATGCTGCCTGATATCCAGAGAAAGTACCTTGAGGTTGGTCTGATCCTTCCGTCCAACATCTCATCTCAGGTATTCGACGCAGGCAACACGTTCGTACTGCTGATGCTCCAGACAGGTCAGGATTTCTATAACTTCGACGAAGCAAGCGGTCAGTACGTTTCCACAACATTCGACACAGAGGCTGCCGTTGAGGCGTTCACCAAGTGGACTAAGTTCTACACGGTTTACGACTTCGACCAGACCTACGACGCATTCACACGATTCAGAACCGGTGAGATGCCGATGCTGCTCCAGAACTACGCGTTCTACAACCAGCTCAGCGTTGCGGCTCCTGAGATCAAGGGTCTGTGGTCATTCGCACACGTTCCGGGTTCCTATGTGACCGACGAGAACGGCAACAAGGTCAAGGACGAAAACGGCAACTACAAGATCAACTACACGGCAAACTCCGGTTCCTCCGGTGCAGTTATCTTCACAAGCTGCAAGGACGTAGGCGCAGCTTGGAACTTCATCGACTGGTTCACCACCACCGACGTACAGGTAGAGTACGGTAAGACGATCGAGGCTATCATGGGTCCGATGGGTCGTTACGACACCGCAAACGTCGAGGCGCTTTCCAGACTGAACTGGTCTACTTCTGAGTACGCTAAGATCAGCGACCAGATGAACAATCTGAGAGAAGTTCCGATCATTCCGGCTTCCTACGCAGTTACACGTAACGTTTACAACGCATTCAGAGCGGTAGTAAACAACCAGAAGAATCCGAGATATCAGCTCAGCTCCTACAACAGAGACATCAACTCTGAGATCGTAAGAAAGCTGAAGGATCTCGGCTACTACAATGGTTAAGGTCAATGCCCTTCCCGCGAAAGCGGGAGGGATACCGTACCATAAGAAAAATAGGAGGAATCAGCTTGTTCGGTAAAGAGAAATCGCAGTATATCGAGGACAGCAAGTTCCGTTATACGATGCGTGAAATGAAGAAGAACGGCAGCGCATATATCCTCGCTCTTCCGTACTTCCTTTTGTTCCTGATATTCACAGGTATACCGGTCGTTATCTCCCTCCCTGTAGGCTTCACGAACTTCAACATGGTTCAGTTCCCGCAGTGGGTAGGACTCAGCAACTTCTATACTCTGTTCCTTCAGGACGACGTTTTCCTTATTGCTATCCAGAATACGCTTGTATTCGCTATCATCACCGGCCCGGTCAGCTACATCGCGTGCTTCCTGCTGGCTTGGCTCATCAATGAGATGCCCGGTCCGCTGAAAACTGTATTTACATACATTTTCTACGCTCCGACCCTTGCTGGTAACATCTACGCAACATGGCAGCTCATCTTCTCCGGCGATACCTACGGCTTCCTGAACTCCGTTCTCATCAGCCTTGGTCTCATCAACGGCCCTCAGCAGTGGCTGACCGACGCAAGATACATTCTCATGTGCGTAATCATCGTACAGATGTGGATGTCGCTTGGCGCAGGCTTCCTTTCTCTGCGTGCAGGCTTCCAGGGCATTGATAAGTCCGGCTACGAGGCTGGCGCTATCGAGGGTATCAAGAACCGCTTCCAGGAACTGCTCTATATCACGATCCCCGCTATGGGCCCGCAGCTTCTGTTCGCGGCTGTAATGCAGATCACATCTTCCTTCACCGCTGGTGATATCGGCAGATTCCTGACCGCATTCCCGTCTACTGACTACGCAGCGCACACGATCATGACCCACGCATTCGACTACGGTTCAGTCCGTTACGAAATGGGTTACGCCTGCGCTATCTGCTTCCTGCTGTTCATCGTGATGATACTCGTTAACAACGTTATCCGCAAGGCGATGGCAGGAATACTCGATACTTAAGGAGGACGGAAGATGCGCATTATTAAGAAAAGAAAAAAGTGGGGAGGCTCCCGCGGCGGTGATATCGCGATCTTCATTCTGCTCGTGCTTATCGGACTGTTCATGCTCTTCCCGATCTATCTGTCGGTGATCCAGTCGATCAAGCCAGTCGAGGAACTGTTCGTGTTCCCGCCTAAGCTCTACGTTCAGCGACCCACCTCGCAGAACTTCGAGGACATGCTGAAGGTTGCAGGCTCCCTTGACGTACCGTTCTCAAGATACGTTTTCAACTCCGTATTCGTTTCTGTAGTCGTTACAGTAGCCCAGCTCTTCCTTTCATCTTCCGCAGCTTACGTGCTGTCGAAGGTCAAGGCTCCGGGCGTAAAGGCTATGAACAAGGTCATTGAAATTGCCCTTCTGTTCACTTCCTCTGTAACCTACATCGTACAGTACATCGTTATGGCTGGTATGGGCATGATCGATACATACTGGGCTATCACGCTGCCGTACATCGCAACTCCTATGGGTCTGTTCCTTATGAAGCAGTTCATGGGTCAGATCCCCGAAAGCATGATCGAAGCCGCAAAGCTCGACGGTGCGAGCCACCTCAGAGTTTGCTGGCAGATCGTAATGCCGAACGTTAAGCCTGCATGGCTCACCCTGATGATATTCGCATTCCAGGGCGCTTGGCAGATCACCGGCTATCTGTTCGTTTATTCCGAGCAGCTCAAGCCTATTCCTATCGTAATGCAGCAGATCGCAGCGGCAGGTATTGCGCGACAGGGCGTATCGTCAGCGACAGTTGTTGTGCTGATGCTGCCACCTATGATACTCTTCCTTATTCTCCAGAGTAACGTCGTTGAAACGATGGCTCACTCCGGTCTGAAGGATTGACCTGCTGTACAGAACAGCGATTCTATTTACGAAAGGATGATTTTAGTGCCATCAATCAAGCGCATTGCAGCGCGCGTGACGGCTGCGGCTATGGCTGCGGTCACGCTCATGACAAGCGTTGCGTATGCAGATGAGCCATATGACGGATATAACTACGACTGGTGGGGCGACCCGGTTCCCTCACAGAACGGCTACGTTGTAGATAAGGTCATCACCGGTGCGGACATCGGTGTTGGCAACCTCTCCGAGCCGAGCGACATGTTCTTTTCCGACCTCGGCGACCTGTATCTTGCCGATTCGGCATACAAGCCAACAAGCGGTTCTGATAGCGCAAAGGGAAGGATCATCGCCACCGATGAGAACTTCCAGCTCAAGTTTACTGTTGAATCCCTCGATTTCTCCGGAGTCCAGGACTGGCTCGACACGAAGAACAGCGAGCTGAACACCGGCGCGATCTCCCAGGCGGATTTCAATAAGATTACAAACCTCAGCTTCAACGGTCCTACCGGCGTTTATGTTGACGTTGACGAGGGAGAGTCCACAATCTACGTTGCGGACAACTCCAACGACCGCGTTGTTGCATTCACAGTAGACGAGATCGGCACCGACGAGTACAAGACCTCCGTCGGCAAGGTAAAGGTAGTTTATACAAGACCTGACGCTTCAATGTACGATTCTTCCGTAACGTTCAACCCCAGCAAGGTTCTGGTTGACGCTGCGAAGAACGTGTACGTCTGCATCAAGTCCATCACAAAGGGCGCGGCAGTGTTCTCCAAGGAAGGTGACTTCAACGGATATTTCGGTGCGAACCGAGTAGAGGCTACCGGCGAGGTTCTGATGAACGCATTCTGGAAGCTCATATTCAGCCGTGAACAGGCAAAGAGGATGAGAAGAAGCGTTCCTGTCGAGATCTCCAACTTCGACATCGACTCCGATAACTTTATTTATACAGTTACCGAGTCCAAGTCTGCGGATACAGATATCTTAAAGAAGCTGAACTCCGCAGGTACGAACATCTACACAAACCTGGGCTACTCTGATTACACATTCGGCGACGCGCTGACCAAGTACTACAGAGGCCAGACCTACTCCTCACAGATAACTGATATCGACGTTTCCGCAGACGGAACGATCAATCTGCTCGACCTCAAGACCGGACGTGTGTTCCAGTACGACGACGAGTGCCAGCTCCTGTTCATCTTCGGCGGCATCGGTCAGCAGAAGGGTACGTTCAACATCGTAAACGCAGTTGAGAGCCGCGGAAGCAATGTGTATGTACTCGATGGACGTAAGTGCTCCATCACGGTATTCAAGCAGACCGAGTTCGGTTCCATAGTTCACAACGCTATCGCGCTGTTCAACAAGGGCAAGTACGAGGAAGCAAGACAGCCGTGGGAGGAAGCGCTCCGCCGCGACAGCAACTACTGGCTGGCATACATCGGTCTCGGTAACGCTTACCTGAACGAAGGCGATTACGATACCGCGATGAAGTACTTCTACTACAACTCCAAGTCCGGCTACAACGACGCGTTCAAGAGCTGGCGTATGAACTTCATCAGAGACAACTTCACCGTATTCGCTATAGTCATTCTGGTGCTTCTGGTAGGTATCTACGTGCTCTCCACCTGGAGGAACAAGGTACGTGCAAGGAAGCGCACAGAACAGGAAAAATTGTTCAAGGAACGCAATAAAGGAAAGGAGGACGTCTGATTTATGAGATTCAATCTTGATATGCCGGCATGGAAATGGCCGTTCTACATCATGCGTCATCCGTTCGAAGGCTTTGAGGATCTCCGCTGGAAGAAAGCCTACAACATGAAGGTGGCTCTCGTCATCGTTGCGCTGCTCTTTATCGTGAGCGTGTGCAGCGAGCTCATGACAGGCTTCCTGTTCAATACCGCAGCGGTAAAGATCTTCAACATCGTTCCGATCATAATCCGCACAATCGTAATATTCTTCACATGGGTAATAGGCAACTGGGCGCTGTGCACACTGTTCGACGGCGAGGGTACCATGAAGAACATCTGCGTTAACACCGCATATGCTCTCGTTCCCTACATCATCGGTCAGGTTATCAACATTATCCTCTCCAACTGCCTGCTCAGAACTGAGTCAGCTTTCATCACATTCGTTTCTTACGTAACGATCCTCTGGACTGTGGTACTGCTGATCTCCGGCATGAAGACAGTTCACCAGTATTCCATTCCCAAGACCCTGCTGTTCATGCTTATCACCATTCTTGCAATGGTTGTTATCCTTATTCTTCTGGTACTTCTGGTTTCCCTGTTCCAGCAGGTTTACGTGTTCATCTACTCGATCTACACAGAGCTGCTGTACAGATTCTCCAACCTTGAGCCTACAGCCCTGATCTTCATCTTTATCGGCGTTATCGCTGCTGTCATCGCGATCATTGTCGCAGCGTACACCGCTTTCGAGAAGCATCAGATCGCTAAGGAGCGCAAGAAGCTGAAGTCCTGACGAACAAGAACATTAGCGAGCCTGCTCCCCGGGACGGGGAAAAGGCGTAAATATAGTAAATGGTGGTGTAAAAATGCTACATATCCGCAAGAAAATACTTGTCGGCGCACTCTGCGCGAGCATGGTGCTTTCGGCAAGCCAGAGCGTTGCATGGTCTGAGAGCAACAGCATGACGGCAGAAGCGGGCAGCGCAGAGGCAGGTTCGGAAGAATCCGCCGCTGATACCGCGGAGGCAGAGACCTCCACTGCGGAGGCTTCCACTTCCGAGGCAGAGCCTGTGGAGGACGAGAAGCAGCCTATCCAGGAAGATGACGTTCTTGCTGAGTGCGAGCTTGCAGCTTCAAATGAGAATTTCGAGCTGCTGGTGAACACAAAGACCGGTCTGTTCGCATTCCGCACGAAGGACGGCGACCACATCTGGTGGAGCAATCCTTACAATGCAGACGACGATCCTGTTGCGAACAACTCCAAGAAGGAGGATCTCAAGTCCTCTCTCGTGATCAACGCAGTTAAGGTAACAGATACCGAGTCCCCGTCGACAACGGTGCGTTCCTGGAAAGACAGCGTAAATGCGATCGTTGAGACCGCAGACGATATCAGACCGGGTCTTACCGTTACAATGGTGGACAACGGCTTCCGTGCCGAGTACACATTCCCGAACGAGGGTATCACGATCCCTTATTACATCACTCTCGAGGGTGACTACATTCAGGCTTCCATCGCCGTGGACGAGATCACCGAGACCGAGAGCGATCCCGCTCTGATCCAGGAAAGCTCACGTTCCGTTGTTGACGTGAACCTGCTCCAGGATCTCGGCGCCGCTTTCTCTGATGAGGAAGGCTACATCATCACACCGGACGGCTCCGGCGCGGTGATCAACTTCAACAACGGAAAGAGCAAGGCAAACGAGTACACACAGCGTATCTACGGAAGAGACCTCGCAAAGAGCCAGGATATGGCTCCTGCAAAGACCGAGCAGGCTTACCTGCCGGTAATGGGTATCGTCAGAAATGACAACGCCCTGCTTGAGGTCGTTACCGAAGGCTCCGCGTATGCTACTGCGAGAGCAGCGGTTTCCGGACAGAAGTCCACAAGCTACAATTCCGCATGGTTCAACTTCCAGCTCCGCGCTACTGACACCTACTTCATGGGCGGTCAGAACGCTTCCGCGCTGAATGCTTACCAGGAGGACATAATCCCCGAGGACAGACTGACAGTCCGCTACTATCCTATAGTTAAGGACGACGTAAGCTACGTTGACGTGGCTAAGCGCTATCAGCAGTACCTCGTTGAAGAGAAGGGCCTCACCAAGAACGATAAGGAAGAGGCTCCCCTCTACCTCGACATCTGGGGCGGCACCGTAAAGGAGCAGTCGATACTCGGTTTCCCAGTGAAGCTTGAGACAGCGGCTACCACTTACGAGCAGGCAAAGCAGATCCTCCAGGAGCTTACAGCAAACGGTGTAAGCAACATCGTCGTTTCCTATGAGGACTTCAACGCGGCTGGTATCACGAGCCGAATCTCCAGCAAGGTGGATTATTCCGGCACGCTGGGCGGCAAGAACAAGTGGAACGAACTCAAGAGCTACTGCGACGCAAGCGGCATCATGCTGGCTCCGAGCTTTGACCTGATGAACTACGAGCGCAGCGGCAACGGCTACACCAAGACCGGCGCTTCATCAATCGCGATCACCAAGGCTTACGCTACACAGGGCGTTTACGAACTGGCGTTCGGTACTCCGCACGACACACGCTCAAGCTGGTACATTCTCTCACCGTCTTTCTATGAGAGAGTTTACGGCGAGGTAGTTTCAAGCTGCCAGAAGGACGGCATCACAGCGATGTCCGTTGCAGAAGGCACCAATATGCTTTACAGCGACTACACCGCGAACACTTCCAGATACACCTCCAGACAGCAGGCTGTCAATAACCTCATCAAGGGCTACGAAATGATCAACCAGAGCGGTATGACATTCGTATCCGGCGCGGCTAACGACTACGCTCTGCCGTATGTTGACTACCTGAAGGACGTTCCGCTTTACAGCAGCAACTTCGACGTTTACGACTACGATATCCCGTTCTACGAGATCGTAATTCACGGTTATATTCCGTACACCACCAAGGCGAAGAACGCAAGTTCCAGCGCAGACGAGCTGTTCGTTTATTCTGTGGCTACAGGCACTCCGCTGCACTACGAGGTGATGTATCAGGATCCTAACGAGTTCACCGACTGCTCTTATGATGAGCTGTTCTACACTCACTACAGCGGCTGGCTGAACGACATGACGGCTGAATATAAGCTCATGCAGCAGTATGTGCTTCCTCTCACCGACGAGACCATCGAGGATTTTGAGATCACCGATGGAACTCATTACAAGACCACCTTCTCCGACGGCACAGTCGTTGAGGCGGACGTAAGCACCCTCCAGATCTGGGTCAACGGTACCGAGGTAAAGCTTTCCGATTTTGAACAGAAAGGAGCGACAACTGACTGATGAGTGAAGAACTTGAATTAAGCGGAAAGAGCGAGAACACCGCTCCCGCAGAGTCAGCTGCTGAACCCGCCGCAGAGCCGTCACCGGCTCCCGCACCGGTTCAGAGAGTGTCTGCTCACAATACGGCCGCCGCTGCTGCGCTCAATGCAGCAAACGAGGAGGTCGACATTCGCCGCAAGGGCGGTGAAAAGGCTCAGGTCAAGATCAAGACCACAAAGATCCCCTACGAGAAGAAAAAGGGTCTTTACGGCTACGGCTTCATAGCGCTCTGGTTCATCGGAACACTGTGGCTGTTCATCATGCCGGTACTGACCTCCCTGTGGTACTCGCTGTGTAACACCAAGCTGCTTGATAAGGCAGGCGCGCTTGAGGTCGGCATGACCTCCGCAGGTATCTACACCGAGTGGAACGGCTTCTACAACTTCACAAAGGCGTTTACGATAGATACCACCTTCCTTCCGAAGTTGGGTACGGCGCTCGGCGAGATCCTTCCGAACACCATCGTAATCATGATATTCTCCCTGTTCATCGCGGTTATACTGAACCAGAAGTTCAGAGGAAGAACGCTTGCAAGAGCGATTTTCTTCCTGCCGGTTCTTATCGCGACAGGTCCTGTAATCAGCGTTATCAACGGTGATATGACCTCCCAGGGCGTATCTGACGCAGCACAGTTCTCCACACTGTTCAAGACAGACCTTGTTACAGAGCTGATGGAGTTCCTGGGTATCTATAATCTGAACCAGACGTTTACAGACATCATTAAGGACATCACGTCCGGCGTACTGAACCTCGTATGGAACTCCGGTATCCAGATACTGATCTTCCTCTCCGCACTCCAGACCATTCCGCCTTCTGCAAAGGAAGCGGCAAGCATCGAGGGTGCAACCGCATGGGAGTTCTTCTGGAAAATCACTTTCCCGTACATCTCGCCGATGATCCTGTCTAACCTCGTATATACCGTTATCGACGCGTTCGTATCCACCGATAACGTCGTAATGGAATACGTTCTGGCACAGTCCAGGAACTGGGAGTACGGCTATTCCGCAGCGCTTGCGTGGATCTACTTCGCAATAGTAGGTGCGTGCCTCGGTATTATCTGCGTGATAATCAACCGGTTCGTTTACTACGAGAATGATTAAGGAGGTTAGAGAAGTGACAGATAAAGAATTTGAGCTCCCCACAGAGGGAAATAATGTTGCTGATCAGCCTGCTGAAAACGTAACATCTAACGAGTCCCTTGAGAGCAGCGCCGCAGCGATCGCGGACAGCTTCAAGCAGGACGAAAAGACGGTTGTTGAGCCTACAGCCGAAGCAATCGCAGAGACCATCGCCGACATCAACTCTGACGCAGCGGTTGCAGTAACTGCAATGCCGACCAAGGCACCCAAGAAGGAAAAGAAAAAGAAGGACGAGTACCGTGTGTCTAATTTTGACATCATTAAGAATTATCACAGGTACACGGCAAAGGAGAAGAAGCACTACAGATACCTGTTCTGGCATCGTATCGCCGCATATGTATGGCCGTTCTTCAGAGCAGTCATCATCTTCGGTCTGAGCTTCGTAATCCTGTATCCTATCCTTTACATGATCTCCACCTCTATCCGTCCCCAGGCGGAAATGAACGACCCCTCCGTAATGTGGATCCCCAAGACGATCCGCATGGAGAACTTCGTCGAGGTATGGAACGCGATCGACTACCCGGGCACTCTGTGGAACACGCTGATACTGAACATCGTGTCCTCTGTCCTCCAGGTAGGTACCTGCGCGCTGACCGGCTACGGTTTCGCGAGATTTAAGTTCAAGGGCAAGAATTTCTTCTTTGCACTTGTTCTGCTCCAGATCATCGTTCCTGTACAGATCATTCTTATCCCGCAGTTCTCTCAGTTCAGATATTTCGATATCTTCGGACTTTTCAACGCGCTGATGGGCGATTCCATCAACCTGGTTGATACGAACCTTTCGATGTACATACCGGCGCTCATGTGTAACGGTATCCGTGCGGGATTGTTCATCTACTTGTTCAGGCAGTTCTTCCGCGGACTCCCGAAGGAGCTGGAGGACGCTGCGTACCTTGACGGCTGCGGTCCGTTCAAGACCTTCATCAGCGTTATGGTACCGAATGCAGCAAGTTCATTCCTGACGGTATTCATCTTCTCCATCGTTTGGTACTGGAACGACTACTATGTATCCTCGATGTACTTCACAAAGGCGAACACGATTTCGCTGAAGATCGACGGTATCGCGAACATCATCTCCATGTACCTGACCGGTGAGGTCGGCGTTGCATCCGACTACATCGTATGGATGGAGGCAGCCTGCCTGCTTGCTATCACACCTATCGTTATCATGTACATCTTCTTACAGAAGTACTTCACCGAAGGTATCGCAAGAGCGGGTCTCGCAAACTAATTCCACGGCAAAAGATTCAGCCCCGGGGACACTCGGGGCTGTTTATTTTCATTTGCGGGGAATACTATTTGCGGAGCTTACGGAAAGTATTCATTTGACACGAAAGAGGCAGTATGAAATTTGTTGAGATTTTCTCGGACGGTGCATGCAGCGGAAATCCAGGGCCTGGCGGCTGGGGAGCGATACTCCGCTGCGACGGTTACGAGAAGGAGATAAGCGGCGGGGAAGCGCACACAACGAACAACCGCATGGAGCTTACCGGGGTGATACAGGCGCTGTCTGCGCTGAAGTACCCGTGCAAGGTGAGAGTCACCACCGACAGCAGGTACGTTGTAGACGGAATTACAAAGGGGTGGGCGCAGGGCTGGAAGAAACGCGGCTGGAAGAAGTCCGACGGCAAACCCGCGCTGAATCCTGAATTATGGGAGCGCCTGCTTGAACTGTTGGCGATACACGATGTGGAGTTCGCGTGGATAAAGGGGCATGCGGGTCATGAAGAAAACGAACGCTGCGACAGGCTGGCAGTTGCACAGCGGGATATGTATACGGGAAAATAAAGAAGTCCATTGCGGTTGAACGCAAGGGGTCAAGTTGTTGAAAATTAGAATTTAGCGGTGTGGTGTGCTTCCGAAACAGTCCACCGGACTGTTTCGGAGGAAAGGCTCAATAAAGACGACGTGTTGCTTGTGGGGGAAAACTCTTACGTTTCTCAGACAAACTTCGTTTGTCTCCCCGACCCA